>Ga0172375_10000061_pt1 | contig 144964 bp, 140 predicted proteins | sample LakKiv1m_FD_114537 | JGI IMG/M metagenome (GOLD analysis project Ga0172375, IMG submission 114537) | Freshwater microbial communities from Kabuno Bay, South-Kivu, Congo - kab_092012_11.1m | ecosystem: Environmental > Aquatic > Freshwater > Lake | place: Democratic Republic of the Congo... | reverse complement strand
TCCCTACCCCGGCATCCGACCGGATGTTGTGGCCGTGCCGATCGGCCAGGGTCACACCGACCTGGGACGCTACGCCAGGTACCGCGGCGCAAACGTCATGGCGATTCTCAGCGCGAAGACCACGTCGGACGGTGAACTGGCCTGGGGCGCGACCCGGGTGAGGGTCGAGAAGGTTGCCGGGCAACGCACGCTGCCGGTCATTGAGAACAACATCGGTGTGGACGCGGCCAATGTGGATAAGAAGATACCGGGGTGAGGCGTGGGACGTAGTGCGTATTGCGTAGTGCGTGGAACGCGCGACGTGGGGCGTGGAGCGTAGTGCGTATTGCGTGGTGCGTATTGCGTGGTGCGTATTGCGTAGTGCGTGGAGCGCGAGACGTGAAATGTGGGACGCGGAACGTGGGACGCGGGACGCGAAGCGTGATCCCTAATCCCTAATCCCTAATCCCTAGTCCCTAATCCCTAGTCCCTAATCCCTTGACCCGCATGAGGAGCCATCAATGAGTGAAAGTACTGCTACGACGCATCGCTGGGCGATGGTGGTGGATTTGGACCGGTGCACGGGATGCCAGGCGTGTGTTGTTGCCTGTCACGCCGAGAATAATGTCCCCACGGTCGGCCCCGAGGAGGTGAACCGGGGTCGGGCACGCCACTGGATTCGCATCGAGCGCTATTGGGATGGGGAGTACCCCGACTTGAAGGCGCGTTTTATCCCCATCATGTGCCAGCAATGCCAGCGCGCCCCCTGTGAGCCGGTTTGCCCGGTCTTTGCCACCTACCACAGTGACGTCGAAAACATCAACGTGCAGGTTTACAACCGCTGCGTGGGCACGCGCTACTGCGCCAACAACTGCCTCTACGCCGCGCGGGTCTTCAACTGGTATGATCCCTACTTCCCCGAGCCGCTGAACGCACAGCTCAACCCGGACGTCACGGTGCGTGGCCGCGGCGTGATGGAGAAATGCACTTTCTGCATCCACCGCATCAAGCGAGCCGAGGACGTCGCGAAAGCTGAGGAGCGACCGCTGGCTGACGGTGATGTTCAGCCCGCGTGCGTCCAGGCCTGCCCGCCCGAAGCCCTCGTCTTCGGCGACCTGAACGACCCGAACAGCCGCGTGTCGGAGCTCGTCCGCAGCCGGCGAGCTTTCAAGGTCCTCGAAGAGATGGGCACCGAGCCGTCGGTCGTCTATCTGAAAGGAGGCGAGTCCAATGCTGGCTGACACCACCTCCAGGTTCAAAAACCTCATCTGGCCGCACGAGGACGACCCCAGGGAACGACTCCTGCTGGACCCCATCCCGCAGGAAGAGATGAACCAGATCATGCTCAAGCCGATGATGAAGGCCAGCCCCGGCTACTGGCTGCTGGTCACGATCCTGGCGGCCATTGTGCTGGTCTGCGTCTTTGCCTACTGGATTTACCAGATGCGGTGGGGCATGGGCATCGACGGCATCCGTCGCCCGGTGGGGTGGGGCTTGTTCATCGCCACCTTCGTCTTCTGGATCGGCATCAGCCACAGCGGAACGTTCGTGTCGGCGATCCTGCGCGTGTTCAACGCCGAGTACCGCCGGCCGATCACCCGGGCGGCCGAGCTGATGACCAGCTTCTCGCTGATCTGCGGTGGCCTCTACCCCATCATCCACCTGGGCCGTGCATGGGATGTTTACTGGATGCTGCCCATCCCGAACCAGCGGGGGCTGTGGGACAACTTCCAGTCGCCCCTGGCGTGGGATCTGCTGGCGATCACCACCTATCTGCTCAGCAGCACGATCTACGTCTACCTGCCGATGATCCCGGACCTGGCGATGACGCGCGACCACACGACGGGTTGGCGACACGTGCTCTACAAGCTGCTCTCGCTGGGCTGGCGCGGGCTGGAGTACGAGTGGCACTACCTGCACAAGGCGATCAACATCTTTGCCTTCGCGATCATCCCGATCATGTTCTCCGTCCACACCATTGTTTCGTGGGACTTCGCGATGGGCCAACAGGTCGGATGGCACAGCAGCATCTTCGGCCCGTACTTCGTGGTCGGCGCGATCTTCTCCGGCGTCTCGGCGGTGATCACTGTGCTGCTGGTTGTGCGCAAGACCATGAATTTGCAGTACTTCCTGCGCCCCGAGCACTTCGATGCCCTGTCCAAGCTGGTGTTGATCTTCTCGTTCGCCTGGACCTACTTCTTCTTCAACGATTACCTGGTGGAATGGTACGGCGGCGAGTGGGTGGGCCGCCAACTGTTGACCTTCCAGGCGCGCGGGCCGATCGCACCGTTCTGGTACGCGATGCTCTTCTTCAACATCGTGATCCCGTGGACGACCCTGTGGAATAAGCGGGTTCGCCGGTCGCCGATCGGCCTCTTCCTGATCACCATCGGCATCAACATCGGCATGTACCTGGAGCGCGTCATCATCATCCCCGGCTCGCTCCAGCGCAACCGCCTGCCGTTCGACTGGGGCTTCTACAACCCGCGCGGGGCTGAGATCTTCATCCCCCTGGGAACGCTGGCGCTCTTCTGCCTGCTCTACGTGCTGGCATCGCGGGTGATCCCGCTGATTCCGGTGTGGGAAGTGCTGGAAGGGCAGTTGAGCCACACCCGGCGCCGCATCGGCAAGACGGTCGTGACCTCCATCGCGGAACTGGAATAGGAGGACAGTATGGCAAAGAAGATCGTCCTCATGGGTTTGTATAACGATGTCCAGAAGACAGCGGAGGCGCTGGATGGGCTCCGACTGATGGGGTTGCACGAGGAGGATATGAGCATCATGCAAGGCGTGCCGTACACCTCCAAGATGCTGGGTCGTCCCAAGATCTACGAGCGCGTCCCCTGGGCCAGCATCCTGGGCGCCTTGACCGGCTTGATGGCCGCGCTCTTCCTGACCTACGGCACGCAGTGGCTCTATCCGATCCGCGTCGGCGGCCGGCCGTTGACGGCCATCACGACCTCGTGGATTCCGATTTATGAGCTGACGATGTTGGGGTTGATCCTGGGCACCTTCCTGAATCTGCTGTGGAAATGCGGCTTCCCCTCGACCAGGCCGCAGCATTACGACCCGCTCATCAACCACAGCCGCATCGCGCTGACGGTCAGTTGCGACATGCGCTACGAGCTGGACGTCCGTCGCTTGCTGCTGGATAAGGGTGCCGAGCAGGTCTACGAGCCGGAGCGGAGGCCGCTATGATACCACCTCGTGGATACCTGCGCCGTGTGTTTGTCACCGCAGTGATCGTAGCCGTGCCGCTGCTGTTAGGGCTGATCCTGAGCTACGACGTGATCAAGCCCAACTGGCGAAGCACCATGGAGGTTCAACCTGCGTTCAAGGCGCAAGAGGGGCCGCGCGAGAGCACGGGCAGTGAGTCGATCCGTTTCGACGGGCCGAGCATCCCCAAAGATGGCGAGCAGGTGCAAAACCCGGTGCCGGCCGATGCCGTTTCCCTGGAGCGCGGCCAGCAGCTTTTCAAGCGCAACTGCGTCCCGTGCCACGGCGAGGGCGGTCTGGGCGACGGGCCGATCACGCGGTTCTGGAAGGCGGATATGAAGAAACCGGCGAACCTGACCGAACAACGCATCAGGACCGCCTCCGATAGCACGATCTACTTGACCATCTCGCAAGGCTTCGGTGCCATGCCGCCGCTCGGCGAGAACGTCAACGTGCGCGAGCGTTGGGACATCGTGAACTACGTGAAGACGCTGGGCAAATAGAATGCAGAACGCAGAGCGCAGAAGTCGAAATCCTGCATTGAGCATTCAGCATTCTGAATTCTAAGGAGATGCCTTTATGAAGCGAACAATCGCCCTGTTGGCACTCATTGTTCTGGTCGTTGTGATGCTGACCGGATGTAACACGCCCCAGCCACTGCCTGTGGCGCCGACCCCGATCCCGACGCTGCCACCGGCCACTCTGCCCCCGCCTGGCGCTGCCAGTACAACGGCCAACGCGCAGACGGCCGGTGTGGTCTTCCCGTCCGCGCCGCCCTCCCAGGCCGCCGGTGAGGCGATCTACCAGAAGAACTGCGCCAGTTGCCACGGCGACGACGGCAAAGGCAAGGTGGACAAGGCCCGCGACTTCACGGACGTGGCGTACATCCGCGCTGCCGCGCCGGTGGACTTCTTCCAGACCGTGTCCGGCGGTCGCGGCACGATGCCGCCTTTTAGAGACACGCTGTCCGATGACCAGCGCTGGAACGTCGTCTACTACTTGTGGAGTTTCTCCGTCAAGGCGGATCTTCTGGCGCAGGGCAAGACGATCTTCGACGCGAACTGCGTCCCCTGCCACGGGGCGAACGGCCAGGGCGCGATCCCGCAGGCGGCCAGGTTTACCCCCGAGTTCGTCTCCAAATATCCGACGACGCAATTCTACCAGTCGGTCTCCGGGGGCAAGGGCATCATGCCGGCCTGGCAAGATCGCCTGAGCGCCGACGACCGCTGGGCAGCCATTGAGTATGCGCGGTCATTCGCCTATCAACCGCTGGGTCAGTAGAGCAAGGAGGTCAAGAGCATGAACGGACTCGCCTTTGCACGCTGGCAGTTCGCCATCACCACCGTCTATCATTTCTTCTTTGTGCCCCTCACCCTTGGCCTGTCGATCCTGGTCGCCATCCTGGAGACGATGTACGTCCGCTCTGGCGACGAGACCTGGAAACGCATGGCCAAGTTCTGGGGCAAGCTGTTCCTCATCAACTTCGCGATGGGTGTTGTCACCGGCATCGTCCAGGAATTCCAGTTCGGCATGAACTGGTCGGAGTATTCCCGTTTCGTCGGTGACATCTTCGGCGCCCCGCTCGCGATCGAGGCGCTGCTGGCCTTCTTTATGGAATCCACCTTCCTGGGTGTATGGATTTTCGGTTGGGAGAAGCTCTCCAAGCAGGCTCACCTTGCGACGATCTGGTTGGTTGCCTTCGGATCGAACCTCTCGGCGTTATGGATCCTCATTGCCAACTCCTTCATGCAGGAGCCGGTGGGCTATACCTTGGGCAATGGCCGCGCCGAGATGACCGATTTCGGGGCGTTGCTGACGAACCCGCACGTGTGGGTCCAGTGGCCGCATGTCTTCTTCGGCGGCCTGGCGACGGCCGGGTTTTTTATGCTCGGCATCAGCGCCTACCGCCTGCTGCGGGTACAACCTCAGCTCGCCGTTGCCCAGGGCAAGGCCGCGGGGGAACGTTCCACGGCTGACAGGACCGCAGGTGCCGCCACCGGCGCTGTACAAGCCGAGACCGACTTTTTCAAGCGTTCATTCGGCATTGCGGTTGTGGTCGCGCTCATCGGCGCTGTCATGGTCGGCCTCGTGGGACACACCCAGGCGCAACACATGATCAAGGTGCAGCCCATGAAAATGGCCGCTGCCGAAGCGCTGTGGGATACGCAGAACCCGGCTTCCATGTCACTCTTCACCATCGGCGACATGGTGAATCGTCGCGACATCTTTGCGATCCGCATTCCCGGCCTGCTGAGCTTCCTGGCCTGCAACCGCTTCGATTGCGCTGTCGAGGGCATCAACGAGCTCCAGGCGCAGTATGTGCAGCAATATGGCCCCGGCGACTACGTGCCTTACGTGGTGATGATCTACTGGAGCTTCCGGGCGATGGTTGGCGCGGGGCTGTTGATGGTGGCACTGGCCCTGTACGGGCTCTACCGGGTGCTGCGTGACCGCGTGACCACTCCGAACTGGCTGTTGCGGGCGCTGCCGTTTGCGATCGTGCTGCCCTACCTGGCGAACACCACCGGCTGGCTGATGACCGAGATGGGCCGTCAGCCCTGGATCGTGTTCGGCCTGATGAAGACTACCGATGCCGTCTCGCCGGCCGTGGCTGGGGGCACAGTGCTCGCTTCGCTACTCATCTTCACGCTGCTCTACGGCGCGCTGATGGCCGTCGACGTCTATCTGCTCGCCAAGTACGCCAAAGCCGATCCGGCTGAGGTTGCGGCGGATGTGGTGCCATCATGGACGATGGACGATGGACGATAGACGATGGTCCATGGTCGATGGTCTATGGTCAATGAGAGGGGGTTGATCCTATGGCTCTGAATACTCTCTGGTTCATTCTGATCGGCGTCTTGTTCACCGGCTTCTTCTTCCTGGAAGGCTTCGACTACGGCGTCGGCGTCCTGTTGCCTTTCCTGGGCAGGAAGGATGACGAGCGCCGGGTGATCATCAACACCATCGGGCCAGTGTGGGACGCGAACGAGGTCTGGCTGATAACCGCGGGTGGGGCGATGTTTGCGGCTTTCCCCAACTGGTACGCGACGTTGTTCAGCGGCTTCTACCTGGCGCTGTTCTTGATGTTGGTGGCATTGATCGCGCGTGGGGTGGCGTTCGAGTTCCGCAGCAAGGACAAGAACCCGCGCTGGCGCGCCCTGTGGGACTGGGCGATTTTCGGCGGCAGCTTCGTGCCCGCGCTGTTGTGGGGCGTGGCGATGGCCAACATCGTGCGTGGGGTGCCGATTGACGGCAAGATGCAGTACGTCGGCGGTTTCTTCAATCTGCTGAACCCATACGCGCTGTTGGGTGGTATTGCCGGTCTGGGGGTCTTCGTGCTGCACGGGGCCATTTTCCTGAGCCTGCGCACCGATGGTGAGCTACAAGGCCGCGTCGAGAGGTTCGCCAGCCGCCTCTGGCCGGTGGTCCTGGTGGTGGGCGCCGCGACGGTGGTCGCCAGCTACTTCGCGACCGACATCTTCAAGCGGCTGGGTATCGATCCGGGCATCAGCGCCATCGGCGCGGGGGTTGCCTTCCTTCTGGCCGGATGGTTCTTGCGCCAGCGGCGCCATGGCTGGGCCTTTGCGATGACGGGGCTGACCATCGCGCTCACGGTGGTCACGACCTTCCGCGGCCTGTTCCCGCGCGTGATGGTCTCCAGCCTGAATCCCGACTGGAGCCTTACGATCACCAACGCATCCTCCACGCCGTACACGCTGCGGGTGATGTCGATCGTCGCCTTGATTTTCGTGCCAGTTGTGCTGATCTACCAGGGCTGGAACTACTACGTGTTCCGCGCCAGGATCGGCGGCAAGAGCGAGTTGAAGTATTGAGGCTTTCCAGTTTACACGAACGCTCATGTCCAATCGTTTCCTGGACCGTCGCTTGTTGGCGCAGGCCAACGCGTCCCGCGGTCTGCTGGTCCTGACGATCACCCTGGGCCTGCTGAGCGGCGTGATTGCCGTCCTCCAGGCCCGTAACCTCAGTCTGACCGTCGCTCGCGTCTTTCTTTCCGGCGTTGCTCTTTCCGGTGTACGATCTCTGCTGATTATCCTTGCGCTTCTGAGCCTGGCTCGTGCAGCGTTGTTGTGGGCGAGCGAAGTGGCCGCCAGCCGGGTCGCGACACGGGTAAAGTCGGATTTACGGGAGCATCTGGCCGCGCATCTGATGGCCCTGGGGCCGGCCTACATCCGCGGCGAGCGCACCGGCGAGCTGGCGAACACTGCGGTCGAGGGGATCGAGGCGCTGGACGCCTATTTCAGCCAATATCTGCCCCAACTGGCGTTGGCAGCGCTGGTTCCTGCCACGATCCTGGCCTTCGTCTTTCCCCGGGACGGTATCTCCGGGCTGGTGCTGCTGCTGACCGCACCGCTCATCCCCGTGTTCATGATCCTCATCGGCAACCTGGCCGACGGGATGACGCGGCGGCAGTGGACCGCCCTCAGCCGGATGAGCGCCCACTTCCTGGATGTTTTGCAGGGACTTACGACGCTCAAGCTGTTCAACCGCAGCCGGGAGCAAATCCGGGTCATCGCCGAGATCAGCGAGTGCCACCGGGATGCGACGCTGGGAGTGCTGCGCGTGGCGTTTCTCTCGGCACTGGTGCTGGAGATGGTCGGCACCATCAGCACCGCGGTGGTGGCGGTCGAAATCGGCCTGCGGCTCCTCTACAACAAGATGGCCTTTGAGCAGGCGTTCTTCGTCCTGATCCTGGCGCCGGAGTTCTACCTGCCGCTGCGCCTTCTGGGTACGCGCTTCCATGCGGGAATCGCCGGTGTGACCGCCGCGCGGCGTATCTTCGAAGTTCTCGATATTCATCCCGTCGCTCCGCATCTCCCTGTCCCCGTGTCTCCGTGTCTCCGTGTCTCCGTGTCCCCTTGTCCCCCTGTCTCCTTGTCACCCCGTCGCCCCATCGCCGTGTCATTCCGTGACGTCCTCTACGCCTACGACGATGGCGCCCGGCCGGCGCTGAACGGCGTTACGTTCGATATCCGATCTGGCGAAAAGGTTGCGTTGGTGGGTCCCAGCGGCGCAGGCAAGAGCACCGTAGCTTACCTGTTGCTGGGTTTTATCAAGCCGACCGCAGGCGAAATCACCGTGGACGCGGGCAACGACCGGCTTCCGGTTTCCCGCCTCCGAACAGCCTGGGTGCCGCAACTGCCCTACCTGTTCAATGCCACCGTAGCGGAAAACATCCGCCTGGGCCGGCCGGATGCCAGCCGGGATGACATCGAGCGGGCAGCCCGGTTGGCGCACGCCGACGAGTTCATCCGGGCCTTGCCGCAGGGCTACGAGACGGTCATCGGTGAGCGAGGTGCGCGGCTCAGCGGCGGGCAGGCGCAGCGCATCGCCCTGGCTCGCGCCTTCCTGGCGGACGCGCCGTTGATCATCCTCGATGAGGCCACCGCCAATCTGGACCTGGAGAGCGAGGCGCTGGTGCAAGCGTCGCTCGAACGGCTGCTGGCCGGCCGCAGCGCGTTGATCATCGCCCACCGGCTGGCGACCGTGCGTTCCGCCGACCGCATCGTGGTGATGGATGGTGGTCGGGTGGTCGAGACCGGCACGCACGACGAGTTGATGGCGCTGCGCGGGACGTATTGGCGGCTGGTGAACGCGTCGGGCGGGGGAGCGTGGAGCGGGGAGCGGGGAGAGCGCGGGGGCACGGAGGTGCAGAGGAGCAGGGGGGCATGGGAGCAGAGGGGCGGGGGAGCAGAGGTGCGAGGGGGCGCGGAGGCGGGTGAGGAGCTAGACGCATTACGCATGTCGCTCCACGCTCCACGCTTCACGCTTCACGCTCCACGCCCCATGTCCCGCGCTCCACGCTTCACGCTTCACGCTCCACGCCCCATGTCCCGCGCTCCACGCTTCACGCTTCACGCTTCACGCCCCACGCTTCACGCCCCACGCTCCACGTTCTCGCGCCTCGTCGCCTTCCTCGTGCCCTTCTGGCCGTGGATCGCGCTTTCGGTCCTTCTCGGCTTCCTCACCGTCGGCAGCAGCATCGGGTTGATGGCGACTTCCGCGTGGATCATCGCGGTGGCCGCGCTGCACCCGTCCATCGCGGTCCTGCAAGTGGCTATCGTCGGGGTGCGCTTCTTCGGCATCACCCGCGGCGTCTTCCGCTACCTGGAGCGCCTGGCCTCTCACCAGGTCACCTTCCGGGTGCTGGCCCGCCTGCGAGTGTGGTTTTACGCCGGCCTGGAGCCGCTGGCGCCGGCGCGATTGATGTGCTACCGCAGCGGCGACCTGCTGAGCCGCATCGTGGCCGACATCGGCACGCTTGAGAACTTCTACATCCGGGCGGTTGCGCCACCGCTGGTCGCTCTCCTGGTGGCCGCGCTGATGTTGGTCTTCTTGGGGAGCTTCGATCGGCGCCTCGCGCCGGCCGTTGTAGCACTGATGGCATTGACAGGTGTTGCGGCGCCGGCCCTGGCTCAGGCCTTGAGCCGCCGGCCGGGGCGGCGGCTGGCCGCCGTGCGCGCCAAGCTGAACGCGACGTTGGTGGACGGCATCCAGGGTGCCGCCGACCTGATCGCGTTCGGCGCCGCGGGAACGCAGGTAGCTCGTGTTCGTGTGCTGAGCGACGAGCTCGGGGACGTTCAGCGACAGATGGCGGCGATCGGCGGCTTGAACACCGCGCTGGGGAGCCTGCTGACCAACGTCGCGGTCGTAGTCGTGTTGGCGTTGGCGATCCCGCTGGCCGCCTCGGGCCAGATCACCGGCGTCAGCCTGGCCGTGCTGGCATTGGCGACCGCGGCGAGCTTCGAGGCGGTTCTGCCACTGCCTCTGGCCGCGCAATTCCTGGAAAGCAGCCTGGCGGCCGCGCGACGACTGTTCGAGATCATAGGTGATGGGGGGACACGGAGACGGGGAGACACGGAGACGGGGAGACACGGAGACGCGGGGGCAGAGAGGCGCGAGGACACGGAGACGCGGGGACAGGGGGACATGGAGACACAGGGACGCGGGGACACGGGGAAGCGAGAAACATCGCCGTGTCGCCCAGTCACTGTGTCTCCTTGTCTCCCAGTCGCGGTATCGTTCGAGGCTGTAAGGCTGCGCTATGCGCCGGATGAGCCGCCCGCACTCGACGACATTACCTTCGCCGTCCCCGCGGGCGGCCGGGTGGCGATTGTCGGACCGAGCGGCGCGGGCAAGTCGTCGCTGGTAAATGCATTGCTGCGGTTCTGGGATTACGAGGCAGGGGAAATCCGGCTGGATGGTCGGGAGCTGCGCGGGATCGAGTCGGAGGCGGTGCGGCGACAGATCGGCGTTGTTGGCCAGCACACGCACCTGTTCAACGCCACCGTGAGCGACAACCTGCGGCTGGCACGCCCCGGCGCATCACCGGCCAAGATCGAGATGGCTGCGCGGGCCGCGCAGATCCACGACTTCATCGCCGCCCTGCCCCAGGGCTATGACACCTGGGTGGGTGAACAGGGGTTGCGTCTCAGCGGTGGCGAACGGCAACGTCTGGCCATCGCCCGCGCGCTCTTGAAGGATGCGCCGATCCTGCTTTTGGATGAACCGACTGCTAATCTTGATCCGGCCACCGAGCGAGCCGTGATCTTGGCCATTGAAACGCTGACGACGGGGCGCACGGTCCTGACCATCACCCATCGGCTGCTCGGTCTGGAGCAGGCCGACGAGATCCTGGTGCTCGACCGGGGACGGATCATCGAGCGGGGCCGTCACCAGGAGCTTCTGGCAGGGAAGGGGCTATACCAGCGGATGTGGAACCGCCAGCAACTCTAGCGAACAAGCAGCTAAGCTGACTTGATGGTTTGCGGACATGAAAAACCCTCGGGGCGCAAGGTGCACCGCGAGGGGCCAGGATAGGTGGCGACGCTCAGACTCGAACTGAGGACCCAGCGATTATGAGCCGCTTGCTCTGCCACTGAGCTACGTCGCCATCTCAAAACAATGGCTTACGGCAGGACGCCATAAGCCATTATCCACAGGTTGCGGGGGCAGGATTCGAACCTGCGACCTTTGGGTTATGAGCCCAACGAGCTGCCACTGCTCCACCCCGCGTCACAACCAGTATTCTACATGGATTCCGGGATTTGTCAAGGTTGGCGCAGCTTTCGCCACAACTCGGTCCAGAAAGGCACGCTCTGGGAAGGCGCCTGTTCAACCGCAGCATCCACCGCAGGAGCTTCTGGTTCGGCGACAACGGCCTCCACTCCCTGCGGTATCTGACCAAAATACTCGTAACCTTTGGGAATCACCTGTTGGTCGTTCTGGGCTCGTTCGAGATCCCGTTGCAGCCGGGCCTTTTGCGCCTCCAACTGTTCCACCTTGGCTTTCGCTCGTTGGTAATTGAGCACCGCGGCGCTCTTGCTCATGGCCAAATCGGCAAACACGATAAAAACCACTACGGCAAACGCTACGCCAGCCAGGAGCACCAGTTGGGAACGACCAGGTAGTAGCCGCAACCATCGCCGCTCTAACATGCTGCCCTCCTCGAACCATCCGGTCCCTGAGGCGCAGAATCCCACGACGGCAGCGCGTGGGATTCTGGCGATTAGTGCCGAAGGAGGGAGTTGAACCCTCACGAGGTCTAATCCTCACTAGGTCCTGAACCTAGCGCGTCTGCCATTCCGCCACTTCGGCTCGGCTATCTGTTGGCAAGGAATTTATACCACTATTGCTGGGGGCTGTCAAGTCCCGGCGAGTTGTTGCCTACGGTAACCCGTTTAGTGACAATGTACCAGTTTGCGATGTTACGGAATCGGTCGGCCGGCGAATTCAGCGGCCCCATCTGCACGTCATGAACCTTGGAGCGAACGCCATAGGTGTACACCGGGTAATAAAGAAGCAGCGCTGGCACTTCCTCAGCGAAGGTGCGCTGAAACTCGACGTAGTAACCCCGTCGCTGCTCACGGTCGGTCAAAGACCTGGCCTGCTCGATAGCCACGTCCGCCGAGCGATTGTCCCATCCAGCGTAATTCTGCCCGTTCTTGATCTGTGTGGAGTGCCAAAGCGGATATGGATCGGGATCTCCCGAGAGCTCCCAGTGTACCAGCGCCGCGTCGAACGTGCGCGGGACCAGAAAATCACCGGTGAGGCCGGCCAGGGTAACGGTTTGCGGGGTGGCTTGAACACCGATTTTCGCCCACGCTTGCGAAATGGCCTCGATCATCTCCTTGTCGTCGCCCAGCAACACGAAGGCAAGCTTGACCCCGTCCCGGTCGCGCACCCCATCGCTGTCAGTATCCTTCCAACCGGCTTCATCCAACAACTGACCGGCGCGTTCGGGATCATAAGTGTATTGCTTTACCTCGGGATCGTACGCCCACGTACCGGGCAAGATCGGCGAATGCGCGACCATCCCCTGTCCGTACAGCACGGTGTCCACCAAAGACTGGCGATCCAACGCGTACAACAACGCCTGCCGGACGGCCACTTCTTTGAAAAACGGCAGGTTAGGATTCTGCAGATTCAAGTAGACGAGCGTATACCCCGACATGGGCGCCGAGAATAGCTGCAAGTCCTTGCGTTTTGCCGCGTCGTTGATTTCTTCCGGCCAAATCCAACTTACCCCATCGATCTCACCGCGATCATACGCTGTCAGCAGGCTCTGATGGTCGGGGTAAAAACGTATGGTAAGTCCCGTCAGAAATGGCGCCTGACCGTAGAAGTGGGGGTTCACGATGAGTTCGGCTCGCGTGGCTGTGATCTGAGCAAGCTCGAACGGCCCGGTTCCCACCGGTCGGGTATTGAGTTGCGAGCTCATCATATCGGCCACCGGCACTTTTTCCCACAGGTGCGCGGGAAGCAATCCGATGGTAGTATAATCCAGGAAGGATGCCAACGGCTGCTTCAACGTGAAGCGCACACCCAGGCTATCCGGCCCATCCGGCGCCGTAACTTCCACGGCGCGCCAGAGCGTGCTCAACCATGATACGCCAGGGAAATCCGGCGACTGCATCGCGCCCACCGTGTACAGCACGTCAGCAGCCGTCACCGGTACGCCATCTTGCCAGTAAAGCCCGGAGCGTAGCCGGAAATCATAGACCAAGCCGTCAGAACTGATGGTGTAGTCTTCAGCAAGATCGGGAACGACGTTGCCCTGCTCATCTAACCTGGTCAAGCCGTTGAAGAGCAGGGCGGTCAACTCCCGATCCGCCTCGTTGTACTGATTGAAGAGGGGATTGAGGTATTGGGGATTGCCGGCCACACCTTCAACAAACGTGCCGCCCTGTTCGGGGACGGTCACCGTAGTGAAGTTGAATGCGGTGTAGCGCAACAGGGCGGCCAGCAGTGCGATGCCCAGTAAGGCAATGGCCGCTTGCCAGCGCAAGTATCTGCCCACGGCTACCCGACAATTTTCACAGTAACGATGCAGAGCACGAGGAACACGATACCGATCACAATCGTGGCATTGAACAGGGTCTTCTCAACGCCGCGTCGCGTTCGGGTCACACCCATATCGCCCCCGCCGAACACGTTGCCCAATCCCGCATCCTTGGCCTGCAACAGAACGAGGGCGATGATGGTAATAGCCAGGACAATCTGAGCCAGAAAAAGATATACTTTCACGGGTAATACTGCCTCCGAAATACCCACACGTCGCGGGGCCTGTTTTCGCCCAGCCGCGTAAACAAGACGGGCTGCTTAGCCGAATTATACCACGGGCGACGCCGGGCACAAAAACCGGCCCGGTTCCAGCATGAGCCGTCGCCATGTGTGTTTGATAGCGTTCAACTTGCAGCGAGGAGGATCCCCCACACGAAATTCACCAGGGCGTGCGTGATCGCGCTTGCTGTGATCTTCCCCGTCCGTCGCCACACGAACCCATACGCAAGCCCGGCCAGGGTCGCCATCGCGGCATAGGTCAAATTCGGCACCGGGTAGCCGGGTGTAGCGTTGTTGAGATGGGCCAGGCCGAAGATGACGGACGCGATGCCGATGGTCAGCCCCGGCCACTGGGGGAAGCGCCGCTCCAAAAGATTCTGGATGATGCCGCGGAAAAGCAGTTCTTCGGGGATGGCGGTGAACAGGTAGCCGCCGACCAACAGTCGTGCCCAGCGCCCCGGATCGAAAGGCTGTGGCCCAAAGGCCAGGAATCGGGTCAGCAGGCCCAACGGGATGCCGATGACAGCATAGGCGAGCAGCGTCGTCAACGCGCGCCGCAGGTCATCCCGCGACAGCCGGAACGTGTAACCCAGCGCGCCGGTGCCATCCTTGTGCGGCTCGAACGGCGCGATCACCAGGAAGATCAGGAGGCCGTCCACCACCGCCAACACCTCGGCCAGCGGAAAACCGAGCGCATGTACGTTCGGCAGCCAGCCGAATTCGATAGGCACCCAGAGCGAGATGATGGTCGCCAGGTCGAAAAAGTCGAGGCGCGGCGCGTCGGGGGGACGGAACCACTGCGCCGCGGCAGGCAGGATGAGATAAAGTGCCATTCCGGCGAAATCTTGCAGAAGCCAGGCCGGGTGCCCGGCTGTGTGCGATACATCCGCCACCAGAAAGGGGATCAGCAGGTAGGCGACGTACAGAAACCCGTGCAGGCGGCGCGCCCCGAGATCACCCAGCTTCAGCCAACGGTCACCGGGATAGCGGAGGATGCGCACCACGTCTGATGAACTCAGGGTCAAGAACGGGATCAAGGCAAGAATGAAAGCGATGACTTCTATCATGGCATCCTCTGGTGAAGCGATAGCATTGAACCGCGGTAAACGCTCCGATTATAAGGCCTTCTGCCCGTACGCGCCAGCACGCGCCTGGATGCCCTCTTGCAGTGTCATGGTATGATGGAAGCATCAGATTACTCGACACGGTGATCGGTTGACGGAACCAGCTCATTCGAAGAAATCGCCCGTTTCCCGCCGCAACCTGTCAGGCTGGATCAGCGTAGACTGGTTGTAGATCGGTTACGATACAGCACCAGGAGGCTTTTATGGACCAGAAACTGACCAGTACCACCTTCGAAATCTACGGCCACCGCATCGTTCGCCAACTGGGTGTCGTTCGTGGGGTCACCGTCCGGTCGCGTGGCATCGTCGGACAGTTGGCCGCGGGGCTGCGGAGCATCGGCGGCGGCAAGATCCACGAGTTCGTCACGATGTGTGAGGAGGCGCGAGCCGAAGCCTTTGACCTGATGATGCAACACGCCCAGGAAGTGGGCGCCAACGCCATCGTCGGTATTCGCTACGATGCGACCGAGCTGTCGGAAAACATGACCGAGGTGCTGGCGTACGGCACTGCGGTGGTGGTGGAGCAAGGATAATTTTCGCTTCCATCCGCCGGCCGACCGGCGAGGAGAGCCGATGGATTCCCAAATCAGCGCGGCCGTCCAACGTCTCTACGATTCGATGCCCGAACACGAGTGGGCGCGCATGGATCGCCACCGCACAGAGTTTCATATCACCTTGCGGGCGCTGCGCGAGTACCTGCCGCCCGCGCCGGCCAACGTGCTGGATTGCGGCGGCGGGCCGGGCCGCTACGCGGTCGAGCTGGCGCGCTGGGGCTATGAGATCACCTTGTTCGACCTGTCGGCGGGCAACCTGGCCCTGGCGCGGGAGAAGGCCACTGAGGCTGGCGTAACCCTGGCTGACTTCGAACAGGGCACGGCGCTCGACCTGGGTCGCTACCCGGACGAGAGCTTCGATGCCGTCTTGCTGATGGGGCCGCTCTACCATCTGTTGGACGAGGCGGAGCGCTCGCAGGCCCTGATCGAAGCTTCCCGGGTGCTCAGGCCGGGCGGGTCGATCTTCGCGGCCTTCATCTCGCGCTACGCCGCTCACCGCGACGCGGCCGTCCGGTTTCCGACGGAGCCGGTCGATGCCCCCGGCCTCTACGAGCGCATCGAAACGACCGGCATATTGCCTCCGACCGATCCTCATCGCCCGACCTTCGTAGCCTACTTCGCCCGGCCGGACGAGGTCGCCCCCCTGGTCCGGCGCGCCGGCTTCGAGGTCCAAACGGTACTGGGGGTCGAAGGGCTGGTCAGCGTCATCGAAAACCAGGCGGTTAATGACCTGACCGGCCCGGTCTGGGAGTGGTGGGCCGAGCAGAACTGGCGCGCGGCGCCCGATCCCAGCCTCCACGGCGCGGTCGAGCATCTGCTGGTGGTGGCGTGCAAGCCGTGTTGGCGGCCGGTGCTCCGCGAAATCGCCCGACGGCTGGACGGCGCCGGGGTGAAGTACGCGGTTGTCGGTGGCACCTCGTTGACCCTGCACGGGCTGCCACTACAGGTGAAGGATATCGACATCGAAACGGACGTCGCAGGCGCGTACTGTTTCGCGACACTCTTCCCGGATCAGATCTGCCAGCCGGTCGCACTTCGGGAGAGCACGACCTACCGATCCCATTTCGGGCGTTTCGATTTCGACGGCGTTGAGGTGGAGGTGATGGGCCGGCTGGAACGCCGCCAGGGAGATGCCTGGGTGCCAACCGAAGTCACCCGCACGGATGCTATCGACGTGGACGGTGTGCCGGTTCGGGCATCCTGGCTGGAGGAAGAGGCTCTGGCCTACATCCGTCGCGGCCGGCTTGACCGGGCGGCGCTTTGCCTGCCGTGCTGCGACCGGGACCGATTGCTGGCGCTGTTGCGTGGCGCAGGGACCACGCACGTCCTGTAGATGAGGAGAGGCCCATGCCAGAACGAGCGATACAGCCTATCAAGATCGATCGAGAACTCGTCGGCCCGGAGATCACGGTCGGCGGTCACATAGTGCAGCCGACGGCGCGTCTGACGGGCCAGTACGCCGGGGCAAACTATCAGCAAGGCGGCTGGGGCGGCGCCTGGGTGCGCATGACCCCGGTCGAGGCAATCGTGCGCGGGCCCGATGGGAGTGTCCGCCCCGTGACGATGACTGATCCGGTGGCTCAAAGCCTGCGTAGGCTTTGGCTCAGCGCACTCCTTGTCGCGGCCTGCTGCTCCATGCTGATTCTGATCGCACGGTTGACAAAACCACGCGGTTGACGTTACGCCAGGAGACAGGCTCCCGCCCGATGGGCAGTGCGTCGGCGCGATTCACTATTTGGGAGGTGCTAACATGGAAGGGATACCAACACCGGTGGTTGAACCGATTGAAGACATGCTGAAAAAACTGAATACGAACGCCGTGTTCGGCGAGCCGGTTCGAGAAGGAGAGACGATCGTTATCCCCGTGGCAAGCGTGACTTACGGCTTCGGCTACGGCTCAGGCTACGGGCAGGCGCCTGCTGCGGCCGGCGCCGCTGAAGGAACGGAGGCGGAGAAAGGGACGGAAGTCGCACGTGGCTCCGGCGGGGGGAGCGGCGGTGGTGGTGGCGGCGCCGCGAAGCCGCTTGGCTTCATCCGCATCAAAGGCGACGACGTCCGTTACGAGCCGCTGATGAACCCATCCGCCATCTCGCTGGCCGGCATCGGGATGGTCGCCTGGTCGATCTTCTGGATCACCAAGACGGTCCGGGCGTTCCTGCGCACGCCCTGCTGCTGCGGCTGATCCAAGACGGGGACGATCTGCGGATACGCGCCGCAGTACACCAGCACCGTCTAGTCAGTGATCTTCCTGGCCCAGTTCGGCGCGGACGGGCGCGATCCGCGCGTCCGCGCCGACTGCGCCCTCGAACATTCCCGCGCGCTGGCACCCTTTGTCAAACAATCGTCTTCATGCTAGAATCCCTCGTAAGCGACATGTGGAATCTAAAGCTATGCCGACTGTACCGATCAAAGGGCCATACCGGTTCTTCTTCTACTCTGGCGACAGTGGTGAGCCACCGCATATCCACGTCGAACGAGAGCACATGAAAGCCAAATTCTGGCTTAATCCGGTTCGTCTGCAAAGCAGTGGCGGCTTCAGTCGCAGTGAGATCAACCGTATTCAGCAACTTGTCGAAGAAAACAGAGGGTCTCTGCTGAGGAGTTGGAATGAGTTCTTTAGTGATTGAGACACGTGTAGCTACAGTACAACACGTTTCGGTGACCGAGGATTCTCTCATGGTTGACCTGGTTGACGGACGGACGATCTCCGTGCCGTTGGCCTGGTATCCCAGGTTGTTACACGGCCAACCTGAGGAGCGCGATAACTGGCGCCTGGTTGGTCAAGGCGAAGGCATTCATTGGCCTGACCTTGATGAAGACATCAGCGCAGAAAACATCCTGTTCGGGCAACCGTCCGGTGAGAGTCAACGCTCACTTGCTCGTTGGCTGCAAACACGTGCTGAACGACGACCTACGCCTTCTCCATCTGAGTCTGTCTGACATCAGCTTCTACCGATTTTCCTTCGGCAATAGCAGCACCGACGGCAGGCCCACCAGTTGAATCGCCGCGCTGAAAATGAAGGCCTGGCGCAGGCCGAAGCGGTCACCCAGCACGCCCAAAACCACGGTCGCGCCCGCCTGGATCGCGAAGTTCAGTCCCAGGTAGATCCCGTTCGCCAGCGCGCGGTTTTCCGGGAAGGTTTCCTGCATCAACGCCATGATGACGGGCATGATCGCCAGGGTGCTGAAACCGACCCCCAACAGGATCACCAACTGCGCCGGGCCATGCACGACCAGAAAAATCCCCGTCAGCAGGGAGGCCGCGACGGTCGCGAGTCCGAGCACCTGCCGCCGGCCCAACCGATCGCTCAGCGAGCCGGCGGTCAACGAGCCGGCCATCCCCGCCGCTTCATAGACTGAAAGCGCCATCCCTGCAAACCAGAGCGTGCTCCCTTCCCGGCTCAGAAAGATGGGGAGGTACGTGTTCATCGCTCCGGCCACGAACGATCGCGCTACGGTGAGGATGATCACGGGGCCCATCAACGGTTGCATCGCTCGCAGCGCCTGGCGCCACGGCCGTGCCGCGACATAGCTGGCCGAGCAAGACGAGGATGACACGTTGTGCAAACGAGCATAGAGCGCGGCCGAAGCCAGCAGTCCGCCCGCCATCAGCCAGGGAATACCGTCTAGCCGCAAGAACTGAAGCGCGGCCACCAGGATGAGAGGGCCGATCGTGTATCCCAGCCCACCTCCGACCATCCACAATCCCATCGCCCGCCCGAACTTGCGTCCCGAAAGATTCCCGGCGATCACTGATCCGACGGTATGTAAACCAGCCGAGCTGAGGCCTGCCGCAATCAGCAGCATCGCCAGCACGGCGTAGCTTGGCGCGATGCCGAGCAGGCTCATCGCCGCGGCGGTCACGGCCGGGGCAAGGATGAAAAGATAGCGCAGGTTGATGTGGTCAGCCAGGTAACCGATGAACGGCTGAAGCAGCGACGGCCACTGCAGAAACACGTTGAGCAGTCCCGCCTGCGTCGTGGAAAGGCTGAACTCATCGATCAGCGCCGGGAGAAGCGGCGGCAGAAAGGCGGTGAAGGTGTCGTGGACCGCATGTCCGCCTGCGACAGTCACCACTCTCGATGTCTGAAAGCGCCCAGCGTCGTCGGTTGCAACGCCGGAGATGGCCTGAGAGAGTGTCGTCATAGGGCTCTAACTTTCCAGGAGTTGCGCCAGGTCGGCCAGGGCGCCGCGATAGGTCGGGTCGGGCGTGGTGGGATCGAGGCTGGTGGAAGGGCCAGGCACGAGGAACGTCGGAAAGCCAGCGCGGGCCGCTACCATGTCCATGTCCTCATCACCAACCACCAGGCATGCCTCCGGCGGATGACCCAACTGGGCCGCGATGGCGTCAAAATAGTGCAGGTTCGGCTTGCAGAACCGGCTGTTCTCGTAAGTGGTCACCAGCCGGTAGGGGAAATCGGCCACATCAGCCCATTCGAGGCGCTGTTGCGTGGCCACCGCGGGAAAGACCGGATTGGTCGAGATGACCACATCATAGCCGAGCGCGAACGCAAGCTGAACCACCGGCCGGGCTTCCGGCTTGCGACGGGTAAATTCGCACAGCCTGGGGAAATCGTGAGTGTAAAAATCGAGGAAGATCGGCTCCAGCTCGGCGCGCGAGCGACCGGCGAACGGGTAGAACGCGGCCGCGAAGACCTCCTCGTTGGCAGCGCGGCCATCGTTCGCTATCATAGCCTCCGTCGCGGCCATCAGATGGGCGATGAATGCTTTGGGTGCCGCGATGTGTGCCACCCGCGCCGACAGCCGTTGGAAGTAGTGCGGCAGGAAGTTACCCATCGCGTTGTCCAACAGCGTGCCATCCAGATCGAAAAAGATCGCTTTGAAGGGTGTGCTCATTTCAGGCCCAATTCCCGTCGGATTTCGTCTACGTCGAACCACGGTTTGCCCTCTCGCCGGTTCTCTTCCTGGATGTATTCGAGCTTCTTGAGTTGTTCGATCAGCAGGGCACGCCCTGCGGGGTCCAACACGGCCTGGCGCCCGGTTTTCCCGCCCAAAGCTGGCACCGGCTCGTCAAGCACATTGTGAATTTGCAGCGCCTTGATGTCCTCAGTTGCCGCTGCCGCTATATCAGGCGGGAGAGCGTTGCGGGCCGGCGCTTTGGCCGGGCGGTGAGCCATGAGGTCGTCCAGTGATCGGATGTTGTCACCGTGATGGTGAACTAACCGGCCCAGCAACCTCTCCAAGAGGGCTTTGCCGGCCTTCAAGCGCGCCCGGGAGACACACTGTAACTCCATCCGATCCGGCCATAGGGTCACATCGCCCAGGTTGAGGTATCGGGGTCCGCCCGGCTTCTCGAACCAAAAGGTTTCCTGGATCAGAGCTTCGTCGTCGGGTTTGGGACGTTCAGGGATGTAAGAACTGCCGCGCAACAGCCAGTTGAAGTGTAGCGCCGTTGCATGCTCACCAGATGGACCGGCGAAGTTGAACTCTTCAGCTTGTTTCAGCCTTTCAGCCACAGCCCTGCCGTCGGCAACGTGATATCGCGCAGCACAAATCTCGACCGGATGGCCCTCTGGAGTGATGTAAATGGGACGCTCAGCCGCCTTCTTCTTCATGAATTGGCCGATGTCCAGGCCATGCCGTTGGTAGAACCCATCCAGGGTCGCTTGAGGATGCTGCGTCTGGTAGTCGGCCCATAACTGACGAGCGTATTGGAGTACCACATCTTTTTTCAAGGGTGACAGTATGATGCCTGCGCCGGTGAAGTGCAGGCGATCGGTGTAGAGTGTCCGGGCCAGGAAGAGCGTCCAGCGGACCAGGCTGCGTGAAGCCGAGTGATCTTGCACTTCGAGGGTCTCACCGCTGAGCAAGTCAACGACTACGACGCCGAAGCCGGGTTTGACCTCTTGAACTTCAAACAGATGGTAGCGGTTCCAATGACGCCAGAGATCCAACAGCGCACGTTCGCGGGCGGGCAACTCCGGGCCTTGCTCGCGCGCGAAGATGTCGATGATGGATTCGCCGGACTCGGTCAGGAAGTCGAAAAAGTACCATTCCTGGAATGCCGGCATATCTTCTTCGTCAGCCACCAGCGTGCGGGTGCGGGTTACCTCCTCCCCGAAAAAGAGAGGCAAGGCCCGCTGGAAGTCGTCTTTGAAGCGAGGTTGGAAGGCGAACTCCTGGATCGCATTTCGCAGACCTTGCTCAGGCCCCCACCCGGGCGCTGGGGCCATCGCCTGGGGAGCAGAAGGGCGAGGCGTAGGCGGATGAAAAGGCCCTTTAGGTAGGATGGGTTTGCGCTTGCTCATGGGAAGGACATCCTCTTCAAAGTACCATAAAACCGCTTGAGTGTATCGCAGGTTCGGCAGATCGTCCACTTGCGGGACGCGCCCGGGTGTGTTTCAGAGACACTGTATCGGGCATGTCAATCGCCGGCCCGTTATGACAAGGATCAAGCCAAGTGACCTGCCTGGCCGCCCTGATGCGAGATCCCTGTCAGACCCGCTCCTTCGACTGGTGGCTCGCCGTCTTGCTGGTTGGCCGGTTAACCCGCTCAGGACGCTGGAGACTGCACCACACCACCCTCAAACCCAATCCCTAATCCCCAATCCCTAATCCCCAATACCCAATCTGTGTCGCACGCTTTTCTTTGACACTCCTGCCCGCCTATGATACCATCGTATTACATCCGTCGAGCCTATGGCGCCCTCACCGACTTCTGCCGGTCGGCGGGTCGATAACATGCAAGGTCAACGTTCGCTTGCTTCGGTGTCGCAGTAAGAGGTTTGCCTTGACATCCCGTTTCTGGCGCACTCGATTTCCCTCGTTGTGAAAAGGCCGTGACTCCGTCCAGGAGCCACCGGCCTTTTCTGTTTTTCGGCAATTTTGCCGGCTGCCTTCTGCTCTTGGTCGTTCTGGCATTCGATGTCTTTCAGGAAAGGAGCACCTCATGCGCAAGTTCCGTTGGTTCTCTCTTCTCACCGTGGTCGCGATGCTGCTGGGCACGGTCGCGCCGCTGGGAGCGGCTGGCCTTGCTGCACCCGCGCTCAGTCAAGTGAATGTCGCCGGCAGCTTCGAGCACCTGTTGGGCGGCAGCGATTGGTCAAATAATGACGCGGCGACCGACTTGACCGACGCGAACGGCGACGGCGTCTGGAAGTTCACCGCCACCCTCTCGACCGCCGGCACGTACGAGTACAAGATCGTTGAAGACGGCGACTGGAGCAAGGCGTTCCCGGCGACCAATGTCCCGTTCACCGTAGCCGATAACCAGGAGGTCCGCTGGTACTACGATCCGAGCGACCATTATGTGGCCGACAGCGCCAGCAAAGTGATCGCCGCGGCCGTCGGCAACTTCGCCTCGAAAGTCGGCGGCGCGGACTGGGCGCCGGATAACCTCAAAACGCTGCTCAAGGGGCCGGACGCCACGGGCAAGTACGCCTACACCGCCAAGAGCGTGCCCGCCGGCAATTATGAGTATAAGGTCGCGTTGAACGAAGGCTGGGCCGAATCATACCCCGGCTCCAATAAAACGTTCACCGTGCCTGCGGGCGGCGGCGACGTAAAATTCACCTTCGATCCCGTCACCAAAGACGTCGTCGAAGAAGTGCTCCCGCCTTCCGGCGGCCTGATCACGATCGACGGTGTGAAAGACGCGGCCTACGGCGCCGCGGTCGCGACGGATCCGCAGGGCGATATCAACGAGCCGAACCTGGATCTCAACAATCTCTACGTGGTCGATGACGCCAACACCTACTACATCGGTCTGGATGCCGGCGCCACCAACTGGGGCATGAGCTACGGCATCTACATCGACACCGATCAGGTTGATGGCAGCGGCGCAAGCACCGATCCGTGGGGTCGAGCGGTCGATGCCGTGTCCGCCCACAGGCCGGAATATGCGCTGTACGTCTGGCACAAGGATGACGGCACGCTGGAGAGCGCGCAGCTCACCCATTGGGACGGCACCGCCTGGCAATATCCAACCCTGACCAGCCTGGGCGGTGCGCAAGGTTTCAGCGCGACCGAGCATTTCCTGGAGTACGCGGTCCCGAAGGCCGCGCTGGGCAATCCGCAGGCGATCGCGGTCGAGGCATTCACCACGGGCGGCAGCGGCCACGCGCAGGACAGTGTCCCCTCCGACCCGAACGTTAACTTCGCTGCGCCCGATTGGGGTGGTGCGACGACCACCCTCTCCAACTTCGTGATCTATCCCAAGCAGGAGCTGCTCGTCACCTTCCCCGGCAACTATCCATCGGCTGCGGGCCTGGGCGCGGACTGGGCGCCGGATAACCTGAACACCAAAGGCGCCGACAGCAACGGCGACCAGGTCTACATCTTCGAGACGACCGCGATCCCCGCGGGGAACTACGAATTCAAGGCCACGGTGGGCGGCAGTTGGTCGGAGAACTACGGGCAGGACGGTGTGTCCGGCGGCGCCAATATCCCGTTCACCGCGCCTGGCGTCGGCATGAAGACGCGGTTCTACTACGACCGCCGCGATAACTGGGTGACGAGCCGGCCCAACGATCGCATCGTGACGCTGGTCGGCAGCCTGGGCGAAGCGCTGGGCGGCGCCAACTGGGCGCCCGATAACCTGACCACCTGGATGAAGGACAAGGCGCACGACGGCTGGTACACCTTCACCGGCTTCCTGCCCGCGGGCAGTTACGAGTACAAGATCGCCGTGGGTGAGAGTTGGAATGAGAACTACGGCCAGGGCGGCCTGCCCGGCGGCGCGAACATCCCACTGGTCGTGCCCGATCCCGGCCAAAACGTCACCTTCCAATTCAAATACGACACCAAGGAAATCCGTGACTCGATCAATAACCCGCCGACCCCCGGCCCCGACGGCAACATCTGGTGGGACGGCCTGGGGCACGACTCCCGTGACCCGCTCTACCGCTCGCCGGAGGGCGCAGAGCCTAAGGGCAGCGACATCCGCCTGCGCTTCCGCACCTACGCCAACGACGCGACCGGCGTCGGCGTGCGCGTGGTGGATCAGTACGGCGGCGGCGCCAGCATGTACCCCATGACCAGAGTGGCGACCACGCCTGACGAGCCGTACGGCTATGACTATTACGAGGCCACGATCAAGGCGCCGGACAGCCTGACGGTGCTGCTTTACACTTTCGGTGTGGTGGACGGCGACAAGACCGTCTACTACGAGGATGACGCGGCGCAGGATGGCGGCTGGGGCCAGCCGTACAACGATTCCGCCAGCCGGCCCTATCGCATTTACGTTTATGACCCGGCGTTCACGACCCCGGACTGGGCCAAGAACGCGATCATCTACCAGATCTTCCCCGACCGCTTCCGCAACGGGGACCCGACCAACGATGCTACTGAAGCCGACTGGTTCTACCCGGCCGAGCGCGGGCACGCCTGGCCCATCGCGCCGTGGAACACTATCGTGCCCGATCCCGAGCCGAACAACCCATCCACTAACCCGTGGTACAGCACCTACTCCAGCACCTTCTACGGCGGTGACTTGAAGGGTGTGCTCGACAAGCTGGATTACATCCAGTCGCTCGGCGTCAACACGATCTACTTCAACCCGATCTTCCTCTCGCCGTCCAACCACCGGTACGACGGCGAAGACTACCGCACCATCGACCCGAAGCTGGGCGATTTGGCGTTGTTCAAGCAACTGGCCGATGAGATGCACCAGCGCGGGATGAAGATCATCCTGGACATGGTGCCCAACCACGTCTCGTCCGACAGCATTTACTTCGATCGCTTCCACCAGCATCCCGAGGTAGGCGCGTGCGAGTCGGTGGACAGCCCGTATCGCTCATGGTTCTACTTCACGCCGGCTAACCCGCCCGGCACCGGCGTCTGCGCGGGCGACACGAACTACGTCGGCTGGTTCGGCGTCGAGACACTGCCGAAAGTCAACACGACCGACAACGCCGAGGTGCGCGACTTCTGGATGCGCGATGCGGACGCCACGGCCAAGTTCTGGCTGGAAAACGGCGCGGACGGCTACCGCGTGGACGTGGCGAATGAGATCGGGCCGACCTTCTTCACCGAGTGGCGGCCGATCTTGCAGCAGACTAAGCCCGACGTCGCCACTTACGCCGAAGCCTGGTCCGAGACCGACGTCCGGCCGCTGGTGTTGGGCAACAAGTTCGACTCCACCATGAACTACCGCTTCTCGCAGGCGTTGCTGGGCTTCCTGCGTGACACGCCGTTCACCGACGGCGACGGCAACATCACGCCCAACCCGCTCACGCCGAGCCAGTTCGAGAGCGCCATGCGCTCGATCCAGGAGGACTACCCGGAGGCCGCCTGGTCGATGGCGATGAACCTGCTGGACAGCCACGACACCAACCGCGCAGTCGTCAAGCTCGATCAAGACGGCATCGCCGGCACCGGCGCCGACCGCTACCCGGTCAACAACTTCGAGGATGGCCGCGCCCGCCTGAAGACCGTGGCGATCCTTGAATTCACCCTGCCGGGCGCGCCGACGATCTACTACGGCGACGAGATCGGCCTGGCCGGCTTCGGCTCCGACGTGAACCGCGACGACCCGTACAATCGCCAGCCCTATCCCTGGTCGGATGAGCCGGGCTACAGCGATCTGCCCGCCTGGCGCCAGGCCGACACCACCCTGCTGGCGCACTATCAGAAGATGGGGCAAATCCGCACGCAGTACAGCTTCTTCCGCACCGGCAGTTGGGACACCCTCCTGGTTGACGACACGAAGCTGGAACTGGTCTACGGCCGCATGGATGCCACCGGCGTCGGCCTGACCGTGATCAATCGGGCCAACGACGCCCAGACCGTCACATTCAAGGTGGGCGGCTACCTGCCGGACGGCGTGACGTTCACCGACGCGCTGAACGGCGGCGACTATACCATAACTGATGGCATGCTTTCGGTGCCGGTCAACGGCCTGTGGGGCGCCGTCCTGGTGCATGAGGGCGCGGTCAATTCGCCCGCCGCGCCGACCGGGCTGGCCGCCACCGAAGGTGACGGCTTCGTCACACTGGCCTGGGACAAGGTGACGGGCGCTACCGGCTACAAGCTGTTCCGCTCCTACCTGTCGGGCGGCGGCTTCAAGAAGATCGCCGACGTGACCAGCACAAACTACACCGACGATCAGGTGGAAAACGGCCGGATGTACTTCTACGTCGTCCGAGCCGTGGCGAACGGCATGGACAGCGGAGATTCGGCCGAGGCGAGCGCGGTGCCGCATCACCTGGTCTCCGGCCTGCTACTCCAATGGCCGCCGAGCATCACGCACACCATCAAGGCTGGCCAGGCGACCGAGACGATCTACGCCCGCGTGCGTGTCAAGTACGTCACCGTCCTGCCCGGCGCCAGCGACGGCCTGATGATGGAAATCGGCTATGGACTGCCAGGCACGCTGCCCGGCACGTGGGACACCTGGCAGCCGATGGTCTACAACAAGGACTACCCGACCACCGATGAGAACCTGAAGGAGTGGGAAGAGTGGATGGGCGTGCTGATGCCCGACAGGGTGGGCCAGTACACCTACCTGGTGCGCGTCAGCAGCACCGGCGGGCGTGACTGGATGTACGGCGGCTTCCGCTCCGGCCTGAGCGCTGGCGGCATCCTGACCGTCGTACCCTCGTCCGACACCATGCCGCCGGCCGCGCCAACCAATCTCAGGGTGGAGGGCACCACGCCGAGCAGCGTCTCACTGGCGTGGGATGCCAACGGCGAGCCTGACCTGTACGGCTACGAGCTATACCGGGCGCGAATGAACCCGGTGCCGATCGATGATCCCGGCTGGGTGCGCCTGGCCACGATCCCCGCGGGCACGACGCAGTACGTGGATCGCGAGGTGAGCACCGGCGCCGAGTACGAGTATTACCTCATCGCGGTGGACACCTCCTACAACCGTTCGGACAAGTCCGCGCCCGTCACGGCGACGGCGGAGGCGCGGGTGGTGAACGTGACGTTCAACGTGACGGTGCCGCCGGAAACACCGGCCCTGGATATCGTCTACATGCCCGGCAACCAGCCCGAGATGGGGCCGTGGAACGCGAGCAATCCGCCGATGACCAGGGTGGATGCCACGCACTGGACCCTCACGATGCAGTTCCTGGACGGGACGCCGCTGGAGTATAAGTACACCCGCGGAAGCTGGGACACCGTCGAGTGGTGGGATCAGATCCACGACTTGATCAATCGCCAGCTCGGGGTCAACTTCGGAACCGACGGCACGCAGGTCGTCAATGACACGGTGCCGCTCTGGCGCGACCCCCTGGTGGTCAGCACGAGTCCCGCGCTCGACGCGACCGGTGTGCCCACAACCACGGTGTTGTCGGCGGTCTTCAGCCGGGCCATCCGGCCTGAGGATCTGGTCGAAGCACGCTTCAACCTGAAAGCCGGTGATGTGGCGGTGGCCGGCACGGCGGCCTTCGACGCGGCCACCCTGACCGCAACCTTCACCCCGACGGAGCCGCTGGCGGTCGGCACGACCTACACCTGGACCATCGGCCCCGGCCTCAACGGCGACGCGGGCTCCGCGATGCAGCACGCGTACACGGTGACGTTCACCACGGCGCCGTAAGATGCACACGCACGTGCCTGGCACTTTCGGAAGTGCCAGGCACGTCGCAGCCACGCCTTTGTCTGCTGATAAGATATCTGGCCGCAGGAGTTGGGGATCATAAGCGACAATCACGCTCGCCATTGCCACGCCATCCGGATTTGACAAGCCCCCCCCCCCTCCGTGATATGATATAAACGCCGCCGGAAATCCCGACGAGTATCTGAAACTCACGGAGGTTCACATGGTCAGGCGCAAGTTATCTGCGGTGTTCGTGTTGTTGGCGCTGCTGCTGAGCGCCACCCTGTCCCCGGCAATGGCGCAAGAGGCTGCCCCCGTGTCGGCGGACTCGGCGTCGGTCGCGGTGGATGGTCCGATCGAAAGAACATTCACCACGTGGGAACTCCTGAAGGAAACTGATGGCACACAAGAGACACTGGTGCCAGTGACGACGGTGGAGTTGACCCAGAAGGTCACTGTGGAGCCAGCCGAATCAAGTGAGATTCAGCCGAACGCCACTTCAATTAAGGTGGGTCGTTACATCTTTACCATGGCACGGCGACTGGTAAGTACGCGCTTTGGGCAGTATCGGTATGTGGCCGCCGGCGGCTACACCATGTCGAACGTGGTCGCGCAAGAGCTCCGCGTTTCTGGGGATCACAAATTCGGGACTGGGAAGTGCAACCGTCCAGCTCTGAGCTTCGCAAAATATGCCTATAACACGACCAAGGTCGATACGCAGCAAACCGCGATGCAGTTCGGTTCCGGTCTGCTGCACTGCGTCGTCAACGGGTTCCATGCGGCCAAAATCGACAATAAATGGCCGCTCTGGCTGCCAGGCCAGACAGGCCCCAACGCTACCTTCTAACCTTCTGGGTTGGACACCATTGCGAAGTTCTATGCTGTGGAGACTGCCTCGGCCAGTCTCCACAGCGTGACGTCTCATTGCGGAGTTACCTCCCATGGGAAAGCATCTCTCCACGCGCCTCGGCCTGTTGGCAGGGGTCTTCAGCCTGGTTCTCATTGCCGTGCTGGGCGTGGTCGTGGCCCTTTTCCTCAGCGGGCCGCAATGTCTCAGCCCAGTTCTTTTTGGCCGCCGGGATTGTCTGCTGCTCCGCTCACTCCTGGTCTGGTTCGCGCCCGATCGTTCCGTCTCTCCTCCACAACCAGAGGTGGTAGCGCCTCTGCCGGTGCCTCTGGGGGAGACCTCCGGCACCATCGAGCATCCAACGCCAAGCGGACAGGCCGAAGTCGTAGGTGTAGCCAGGGAGAACTCCGGGGGATACATAGCACTTAGTGGCACATGGTCCGAGCGAGCCAACGACTACAACAATCTATCTGTTGTACCAGAAGGCGAACCGTTTATCGGTGAGTTCGAAATGGGGCTCTACATGCCTGAGCCACCGGTGTACATCGTCACCTGCCTGGTTGATTTCGTCCAACAGCCCTGCGTACCGGGCGTACCGCTTACTCAAACCATCGCGCTGAGCTCCGAGCAAATAGCCAGGGTACCGATCGAGATTCATGGCCTCCCCCGCGGCCTCCATGATCTGGCAGTGGTGCAGTGGCAAGATTTAGGTGCCGAGCGCGACAACCCTGGGGAACCTGACCCTGGGACGCGCGACTCATTCTTTCAAGTGGCTCTACGCAAGAGCCTGGCGATCGGTGGTGACACGACACCTTTGACGCCCACCTTCCAACGACCACCATTGCCGCTACATGTGTTCGGCCTGGAAGGTTTGGCTCTGAATCCCTGGCTTTTGCCGTGGGATAAGCAGTACGGAGGACTGGAACCGTTTTTTGACCTACAAGCCAGGCCCGGTCAGACGCTCAAGCTATACCTGCACCTGTTCAATACCTCCTCCACCCGCGTTGACTATGCCCTGTCCGCATTCTTGAATCAACAACAGATACCCATCACCTATCGGCAAGTCCCATATACTCCTCTCTTTGTCACGGCCAAAGCGGGTGCCTGGTACCCGCTGCCCATTGAGATCACTGCACCCACTCAGCCCGGTCGCTACGAGCTCGTGATCCTGGGCGAACCCTTTCCAACGACCAGGATCGACATGGCACGCCCACTCTTTGAAGGTCTGATTGATTTCTCCCTCGAGCTGGGCCTTTTCACCTCCTATCGGATATTTCTCGACGTGGCTGACGCGCCGTGAGACACGCGCACGTGGCGGCCACGCCACCGCCTATTGAGAGGCTTGAGTGATGGAGATAAACATCGGCTCGTTAGTTGTTCAGATTCTCAACCTGGCGCTTTTGGCGACCTGGATCTGCCTCGCGATCTGGGCATTGTTCCGCCTGCGGAAAGAGGAGATACAAGACGTAGCCCAAGTAATCTGGACCGCTGTCATTCTACTGATTCCCATCTTGGGGGCGCTGGCATTCGTCATCGTGCGTTCGCGCAGAAGAAGCTGATACTTGCGCTGGCCTTTCCGGCGAAGGTACTGGCGAGGGAACCCGGTTTCTGAGGTGGCTTCCTGTTGTGCAAATGGGCCGGACTTCTGCTTGGAAGCAGGAGTCCGGCCCCATGTTTTGTGTCCTACCCGCAAGGTGGCTGGCATCCCAAGCCGAGGTCTGTTGACACCCCCTATCGACCGTGCTATCATCACCGACGTGCTGACGAAATAATCGCTGTGATCTGTTTGGAGCAGACCGGAGAAAATTCATGGACCACAACACAGTGACGATTCTTGATAAGGTACGGACCCTGCTTGCCCCTCTGAGTGCCGAAGAACGGCTTGCCGTGGTCCAAGCTATCGCTGACGCGCAGCACGCGAAGAAACCAAGCAAACGGGATACATCCAAACATCATCGCTCGCTAGAGGATGAGCAGAGGTCCTGGTACGCGCAGGAGCCAAAGGTGCGCCAACGCTACGCTGGCGAATATGTGGCTGTGAAAGATGGACAAGTCGTAGATCAGGATTTGGACCAACGGTCGCTTTACCTACGCGTGCGCGAGCGTTTTGGCCATAGTCCTGTACTCATCGTACATGCCGACTGGACGGAACCTCCACTGTACACCATTCATAGCCCACACCTGGAGTAGCGTCGATGGGACATCCCTACTCTAACGAGTATGCCAGCCCATTTCCAAGCCTACCTGTTATCGTGCATCCGCCTGAAGGCGTATCGACTTCGGATACGTTGCCAGCATTGCTGGACACAGGGGCTGATGGAACACTCGTGCCGGTCACGCTTTTGCAGGCAATACATGCCGATGGAATCCATACCGCGCGTATGCGCAGCCATTGGGGCGTATCACGGCCAGTAACGATCTATCTCGTAGATATGGATGTCGCTGGATTTCGCCTCCCTGGGGTGGAAGTAATCGGCGACGATCAGAGCAACGAGATCTTGCTGGGGCGAAACGTCTTGAACAAGCTGGTCCTATTGCTTGACGGGCCTGCCAAGACGACCAGCATACTATTGAATCGTCCCTTGCATTTGTAGATCAAACACGGTCTGAAACCCCAGGATGCTCAAGACCGTAATACAAGCGTAGCTGTCAGGCACTTGTCGGCAGGAATTCCGGCAAGACAGGGCGATCCCCGGTAGAGTGGCGGCGTAATATGACGATGAATTGCCCCGGCACTCGCCATCATGCGTGAACAGGCCGTGCCGGTAAAGGCGCGGCACAACAAGGAGCAGCACATGAAACAAAAATGGTTATCCGTCGGGCTGTTATTCCTGGTGCTGATCTTGGCCTTTGGTGGCGTGGCACAGGCGCAGGAGAAGACGCTGTACTGGCAACGCTACGACGTGGACATCACCATCGAGAAAAGCGGCGATTTCCGCGTTGTGGAGACGCAGGAACTCGTGTTCACGAGCGGCACGTTCACCTATGGTCAACGGGAGATCTTGCATAACCAATTCACTGACCTGCGCGACATCACCGTGAGCGAGCTGAACGGGCCAACCTACACGCTTTCTGATAGCGATGCGCCGTACACCTATCGTGTCTTCGATCAGGGCAACTACATCGACATCCGCTACAATTTTCCGCCAACCACCGACACGCGGCGGACTATCGTCATCAGCTACACCGTGACGGGTGGGTTGCGTTACTACCCGCAAAACGGTGTCGATCAGTTATACTGGAAAGCAGTACCCGCGGGCAATCCTTTCCCCACCCAATCGTCCACCATCACGCTGCACGTGCCTGACCCTGCAACCTTCACCAATTACACCGTCTACGGCGCGCCGGCCGAGGCAACCTTCCAACCGGGCCAGCGCGACGCCACCATCAAGGTCCAGGGGCCCATCAACCCGGGCACGGATGTCGAGGTCGTCGCCGAGTGGCAGCACGGCATCGTGGCCGGGTCGGCCCAGCCGTGGCAGGCGCAGGTGGATGCCCAGGCCGCACAGCAGGCCCAACAGCAACAGTTCCAGAAGCAGTGGGGGCCGGTCTTCACGCTGGGATTCCTGGCGCTGGGCGGCCTGTTGGCGATCGGTGGTCCCCTGCTGCTCTACCTGTGGTGGTACAAGAAAGGTCGTGATCATCCCATCGGTATGATCGCCGACTACCTGCCCGAGCCGCCTTCCGACCTGCCCGCCGGCATGGTGGGAACCCTCGTCGATGAGAGCGCCGACATGCAAGACATCCTGGCGAGCATCCTCGACCTCGCGCGCCGCGGCGTGCTGGAGATTGAGGAGGTGCAGGAGAAAGGCTTCCTTGGCATCGGCTCCTCCTCCGACTTCATCTATCGCCGGAAGGCGGGATACACCGGGACACTGCGGCCTTACGAGCAGACCCTGCTGGACAAGATGTTCAGAGGCAGCCACACGGAGGTCAAGCTCTCGGACTTGAAGAACAAGTTCTACACCGCTATCCCGACCATCCGCAAGCAGCTCTACGAGGCAGTCGTCAAGGAAGGTTTCTTCGATCGAAACCCGGAAACGGTCCGCACGTCCTATGGCTGCCTGGGCGTGGCGGCGCTGATCGCCGTTGTGGTCGGCGGTTTCATCCTGTTCGCCTTGCTGGGACAATATTCGTCCGCGGCCATCTGCCTCCCGCTGGGCGCCGGTGTCTTCGCCGTCGGCTTGATCATCCTGGCGCGCTTTATGCCGCGCCGGTCTGAAAAGGGCGCCGAAGAGGTGGCGCGTTGGCGGGCGTTCAAACGCTATCTGCAAAACCTGGAGAAATACACCAAAGTCGAGGAAGCCGCCGGCATTTTCGAGCAGTTCCTGCCCTACGCCGTGGCGTTCGGGCTGGAACAGAGCTTCATCCGGAAGTTCCAGGAGGTGGATGCGCCCCCGCCGATCTGGTGGATTCCCTACGGCTACCCGCGGCCATACTACGGAGGCGGCGGGATAGGAGGGCATGTCACAGGCCACGGCGCACCGGCGCCGAGTGAGACCGGCCGTTCGATGCCATCCCTGGAAGGCATGTCGCGCGGCATGGGGAGTTCCCTGGCGGGCATGAGCGCCGGCCTGGGTGCCATGCTCTCTCAGGCCGCCACCACCCTCACCAGCGCACCAGCTCCCAGCGGTGGCGGAGGCCGTTCCTGGGGTGGCGGTGGGTTCTCGGGCGGCGGCTTTTCCGGCGGCGGTGGGTTCTCCGGTGGTGGCGGCGGCGGCGGTGGAAGCAGCTTCGGATAATGGACGATAGACGATGGTCCATGGTCAATGGTCCATCGTCCATCATCCACAGCCAAACAAGGAGGGAAGCAATTCATGCCCGGACAAGGACGCACTATCGGCATCATCCTGATTGCGGTCGCGCTGATCGCATGCCTGCTGGCAACCTCTCTGCTGCTGGCCCAGGTGTCGACCAAGGAAACGACGGTCACCGGGGCCATCCTGGGGATCTTCCTGGTGGCGCTCATTTTTGTTCTGCCGCTGGGCGGCGGTGGCTTCTACTTGCTGACCAAGGGTCGGCAGGAGAGCGCCGAGTTTGCGGAGATCGCCAAGGAAAAGAAGATCCTCAACATGGTGCTGGCGCAGGGCAAGGTGACGGTGTCGGAGGTGGCACTGGAACTGAACGAACCCCGCGACAAGGTGGAAGAGTACATCCGTGACCTGGTGGGCAAGAACCTGTTCAGCGGCGCGATCAACTGGCAGGACGGCCTGCTCTATTCAAAACAGGCCTCGCAGATGAAGGCCGATCGCAAGTGCCCCAACTGCGGCGGCCAGGTAGAACTCGCGGGCAAGGGTGTGATCAAGTGTCCGTACTGCGGGGCAGAAGTGTTTTTGGCGAGTTAGGCGCAGGGATCGGGTATTGGGTATTAGGGACTAGGGATTGGGAGTTTGGATGCCAAGTTCAACTCATGTTCGGGAAGATCCGGGGATGCCGTTTATCATCCGGGTGCTGTGGTTCGTCTTTATCGGGTGGCACGTCACGTTGTACTGGATCGTGATCGCGTGGGTGTTGAACCTGACGATCATTGGCCTGCCGCTGGGTTTGTGGATGCTGAACCGCGTGCCCCTGGTATTGACCTTGCGAACGCAGCGCAGCTATTCCGTAACCGAAGTGCGCGGTAACCGGGTGGTCGAGTGGCGCACCGAAAATGCGCCGCAATCTCCTTTCCTGGTGCGCGTCCTCTACTTTGTGCTGATCGGGTGGTGGTTCAGCCTGCTCTGGTCACTGCTGGGATGGCTGCTGTGCGTCACTGTCATCGGCTTGCCGCTCGGCGTGCTGATGCTCAATCGGCTGCCGGAAGTAACGACGTTGATGCGTCACTGATCTGAGGGCTGGAAACTGGAGTTTGTTTCGGCCATATGTCACAAGGAGGCATACACATGGATCCGATCGAGAAGGCGAAGGGCGCGATGGGCGGCGTCGAGAGGCTGATCTCAGGGCTGCCGGGCATCAAAAGCTATCGCGAGAAAGAGATGCGGCGAGATGCCGACAAGCAGGTGCGCGAAACGCTGGCGCACGAGCTAGAGGAGCGCCGCTCCGAGGTTATCGCGATGCAGCGCGATCTGCTCGATGCGGGCGGTCTTTTGTGGATGGACGATCTGGAGCGACTGGTCAGCAAGCTGCAACTGTTGGCGGATCGGATTGGAACCGCAGCCTACGGCTACGCAGGATTCTTCGACCTGCAACGTGTTAAGGAAACGGAGCTGGATAAGCTGGCTCAGTTCGACCAGGCACTGTTTGATGATCTGCCGAAGCTGGATGAAGCCGTCGCCACGCTGCAGAAAGCTGTCCAGGCCAACGAGGGCATCAAGGAAGCCGTCCGGGCCGTCAGTGATGTGCTGGCAAGCTTGAGCGATACGTTCGGGCAGCGGATGGAAGCGATCAAGGAAGCTTAACCACAAATCAGGAGGAACTCCCATGGCACGTTTTATCGACGTAGTGCAGGCCGCCGACCAGGCTTCAAACCAGATGGTCTCCCGGGTGCCTGAAACCGGCAGTGGTGACTTTCGCATCGGCTCCCAGGTGGTCGTTCGTGAGAGCCAGGCTGCTGTGTTTTTCCGGGATGGCAAGGCGCTCGATACCTTCGGTCCAGGCCGGCACACGATCACCACGGGCAACATCCCGTTGCTGATCGGCTTGCTGAAGCTGGCGACCAGCGGCCAGACGCCGTTCACGGCTGAGGTCTACTTCGTTAACATGCGGGACTTCATCGACATGAAGTGGGGCACTCCGGAACCGATCGCGCTGCGCGACAAGGACCTGGGGCTGGCTCGGCTGCGCGCCAACGGCCGCTACTCCATGACTGTCAGTGATCCCCAGATGTTCGTCGCCAAGATCGTCGGCGCGCAGGGCCTCTACCAGACCAGCGAGATCGACAGTTTCCTGCGCGGCATGATCGTGAGCCGTCTCACCGATCTGCTGGGCGAATCTAAGGTCGGCCTGTTCGACCTGCCGGCGCTATTCAACGAGATGAGCGCAGGGGTGAAGGCAGCCGTTGCAGACGACTTCTCGGCCGTGGGCATCACCCTCAAGCAGATGTTCATCCAGTCGATCAGCCCTACCGAAGAGACCCAGCAAGCGATCGACGAGCGCTCCAGCATGGGCGCCATCGGGGACATGCAGAAGTACATGCAGTTTAAAGCCGCTCGGGCGATGGGCGACGCCGCGGCAGCCAGCGGTGAAGGCGGCGCTGCCGGCACCGGCGTGGGCCTTGGCGCAGGACTGGGCATGGGCGCAGGCATGGCGGGCATGATCAGCCAGGCGATGCAGGGGGCGACGCAGCCTCAGCAGGCTGCCGCCAGCGCCGCGGCTCCTAGCGTCATGACCCTTGCCGAAGCCGCGGCTTACCTCAAGGTTAACCCGGCCGACGTTCAAGCGCTGATCACCTCCGGCCAGGTGAAGGCCAAGCAGATCGGCAGTGATTACCGCATCGCCAAGAAGGCGCTGGACGACTTCCTGGCGTCGTAAGGGCGAAAAGAGGACACTCAGTTGGGCACACTCAGTTGGGCGAGGTCTCCGACCGAAGCCCAACCCGCTGCGGTCAGGAGACCTTGCTCAACAGAATCGTGGTGAGACAAGGTCTCCGACCGAAGCCCAATCCGCTGCGGTCAGGAGACCTTGCTCAACAGACTTGCCCAATCCCTATATCGAGTGGCCCGGATGGTCGGGGATTGGTTCAATGCAGACCTCACTCACCCCGCAGGCGACGTGTCCAGGCGCCCAACGCCACTAGCAGATCACCGATGGCTTTCTTGGACGCCTCATCGGTCAGGTTGCCGTCCGCGTCGAACTTCTCCCAAGCGCGCGTGATCATCACTTCGGGCTTGTTGAGCGGATGTATGTTCGTATACACCGCGACATGGCGCAGGTGTAACTGGGCACGCACCGTCCCATACTGGCCGCCCGCGCCCATGATCGCCAGCGGCTTGTCATTGAGCGGCGATTCCCGGGGCGGACGCGACGCCCAGTCGATAGCATTCTTGAGAACGCCGGGAATCGAGTAGTTGTACTCCGGGGTCGCGATCAGCAATGCGTCTGCCGCGGCGATCCGTTCTTTGAAGCGGCGTACTGCTTCCGGCGGGTTGGCTTCAAGATCCTGGTTGAAAGGTGGGATCGGTGCCAGATCGAAGATCTCCAGCGTCATGTCGTCGGGCAGGCGTTCGGCGGCAACCCGCAGCAGGCCGGTATTGTAGGAAGCCTTGCGCAGGCTGCCCGAAAAACCGAGAACATGAACAGGTGTGGGCATAGAGGGTGCCCTTGCGTCAGGCTGGCTCATTGAGGCCCGCGAACAGATCGGACAATCGCAGCCCCGGCTGCGGTTCAGGCCAGGCCAGGGCGAAATACTCCTGGCTCATCATCCGCTTGACAAGCGGCTCCGGCAGGCGGCGAAAAAGGTTGCCTGGGCCGAACTGGGTGCGGTGGCACTGCAAGGCCGACCATTTGGCTTCCACAGTGTCGCTCACGTCCATTGTCACGTTCACCTTATCATCAGGCCAACCGGCCGCCCCATCCTCGAAGCGGGCAAAATCGCTGGTATCCTGCCCGAGCGCGGCCAACTCGTCGCGCATGCGCAGGAAGAAAGAGCGGGGGATGGCGGTGTAGTAGAGCCGAGCCGCTTGCCAGGCCAGCCCTTGGTCGGCGTAGAGCGAGCTGTCGGCGGCCGCGCGGAAAGCAGCCACGGCGTGCCGGTGGATCGCGATGTGATCGGGATGGCCGTAGCCACCGTTCGGTTCAAACGTCACAACGGCCTGTGGTTTCGTGCGACGGATGATGCCAACCAGGCGCGGCACCACTTCCTCGGCCGGCATATTGACAAAGGCGCGCGGATCAGCGTTCTCGGGCGTACCGGCCATGCCTGAATCCCGATAATCAAGAAAGATCAGCTCGCGAACACCCACCGTCTCAGCGGCACAACGCAGCTCGGCCTCGCGCACCTGGCCGAGGGTCTCCGGCGTCGCATCGGTGCCCTCCGCGATCTCGCCAACCTCGCCGCGTGTAGCGCAGACCAGCGTCACATCCGCGCCCGCAGCCGCATACCGGGCCAAAGTTCCGCCGGTTCCGAACGCTTCATCGTCCGGGTGGGCAAAAAGCGCCAAAAGTGTCCTCTTCGAGTTGTTCATGCTACCTCATCCCCATCAACCAGTTTACCAGTCTCAGTAGATCACAGATCTCACGCAAAGTCGCCAAGAACGCCAAGAGAGTCCGCTTGACCTCTGCGTCTTTGCGTCTTTGCGTGAGACAGAATCGTGATCTACTGAGTCTACCAGGTCCCAGTCTACCAAGTCCCAATCTACCAGTTTACCAATTTACCAAGTCCTAATCCACCGCGGGCGTCACTTCCCCGCTCCGGCCGGCGCCGCGTTCTTCACATACTTGTCGAAAAATGCGATCGTTCGCTGCATGGCGACGTTGAAGCTTTTTGAGAGGTTGTGATCGTCGCCGGTATACTCGTAATACTCGACCGGCACCGGGAGCTTCTCGGCCACGGCCTGCTGATACAGGTTGCGCGAGAACTCGACCGGCACCTCGTTGTCGGTGTTGGTCGCGTGAAGCTGAAGCGGGCCGGAAAGGTCCGCTAGGTAACTGTTGGGCGAGATCGACGCCCAAAACGCCGGGTTCTGCTCGGGCGTGCCGTATTGCGCGATGAAATCGTCGCGCCAGTGGCTCTGGCGTGCAGGGACCGCAGGCACAATGATACCGGGACGCCGCCAATGTTCGACCAGGTCAGTGTATGATCCCACGACTCCCGACCAGATCACGCCCGCCTTGATGTCCTTTGAGACCACCATCGCGCGCAGCGTGATCTGTCCGCCCATCGAATGCCCCCATATGCCGATGCGGTTGGGATCAGCGTCGGGGTAGCGTTTGAGGGATGCCAGCGCGTTCAGCACATCGATGGTGTAGTCAGGGGTGCCGTAGCCGCCGGTGGCCTCACCCTGCGAGTTGCCGTGGCCGCGGTAATCGCTCTTGAAGACGATGTAACCGGCGCGGGCGATGGCGTCCACATAGGCAACATAGCGCTCGGTGGTCCGGTACTGCTGAGGCGGGATATAGCCGTGATTGAAGACGATCACCGGCCAGCCGGTCGCCGGTTTCTTGCCGTTCGGTACCGTCAGCAGCCCGTAGATCTTCAAGCCTTGCGACATGTACGAGGCGATGTAGCGCTGATAGTTCGCGCCCGGTTGCAGCTTCTGCTCGATGATGATATCGCTGCCCGGATAGCTCTGCTGGCGCATGAACTCGATCGACAGCGGGTTCACAGGCGTCGGCGTAGGGGAAGACGTCGCGGTAGCAGTCGACGTACTGGTCGAGGTCGGCGTAGGTGTCCGAGTCGGCGATGGTGTGACGGTCGGTGTCTCGGCAGGCCGAGAAGTAGCCGTCGGTGCTGTTGTGACAGTTGCGGTCGCGACCTGAGCAACCTGGGCGGGCGTCGGCGCGGCCTCTGCTTCTGTCTTGCCGCTACATGCTGCCACGGCGCACGCCAGAAGGACGAACAAGAACGGGATCAATAACAGCCGTCTCAGTTTCATGGGTTCGATACTTCCTGTCCAGACCGATTTGCACGGTATTGGTTCTTGAGGATGATACCACCGAGATCACTGGGAGACAGTGAGGGGATGTACAGTCAAAAGGAGACCTGGCGGTGTGTCGTTTATCCCGCCAAGTCACACGTTGCCAGGATCGAGCGCCGATCAGTTGTTCTTCGCACCCGCGGCCACCCAGGCAGAAATGGTGTCAATCTCGGCCTGGGGCAACTTGAGCGCGCGCTTGGGCATCTTGCCGCTGACGATCATCTGTACCAACATACTGTTTGCGGCGTCGCCGGGGATGACCACCGCGCCATCCTGACCGCCTTTCATGAGATCGGCATAGCTCGCCAGTGACAGCCCGCTCTGGACACCGTTGCTGCCGCCGTGGCACTTCACGCAGGATTTATCGAAGATCGGCTGCACGTCCTTGGCGTAGCTGACAGCCGCCGATCCGGCCGCGGCTTGAGTCGCGGTAGGCTGCGTCGCAGGCGCTTGAGTCGGCGCGGGAGCCTGGGTCAGCGTCGGGGCTTGAGTCGCCGCGGGAGCCTGCGTTGGGGCAAGGCTTGCGGTCGCGGCCGGGGCCGTGGTGGCCGTCGGCGCGGCGGCTGGAGCCTGGGTTGCAGGGGCAGCGTTGACTGGCTGGGCAGGCGCCGGACCGCATGCGGCCAACAAGAGGGAAATGGCGATCACGGGCAGCAACGGCTTGAGTTTGGACAACCTGAAAGACATCGATTTCTCCTTGACGCACTGTGTTTGGGTATTGACCATGCATCGGCCCGTTGATTGATCTGAGCACAGCCGGACGAACCGATTATAAACCGGTGAGAGTGTGCATCAGGACATGGGGACCAATCTGTTAGCTACCGTCCAATGTCGGGCTTCTTAACCTTTATCTCAGGACCTACACATATGAACAAGAAGGGCGCGGTGAATTCGCCTTCGCGTTTGACCGTGGTATAATCTCGCCCAAGGAGAACGGCCCTTATGGAGCAGATCAAGACCATCATCGACGCAAACCGAGAGCGATTTCTGGCCGAGTTTCGAGAACTGCTGAGTTTCCCCAGCGAAAACGGCAATCCCCAAGGGCTATCCGGCGCGGCCCAGTGGGTAGTCGCGCGCCTGCAAACGTTGGGGGCATCGGTACAGATGCTTTCCGAGGCTGATGGTGCAGCGACCGTCTTCGGAGAGGTCGGGACAGGCGAGCGCTCGCTGCTCAGCTACTCGCACTATGACGTGCAGCCGCCCGATCCGCTGGATCAATGGGAGTCACCGCCGTACGAGCCGACCGTGCGCGACGGTAAGCTATTTGCTCGCGGCACATCCGACGACAAGGGCGACACCGTGGCCCGCATCCAGGCCGTCGAAGTTTACCGGGCCGCGTTCGGCGAGCTGCCGCTGCGGCTGAAGTTCTTCGTGGAGGGCGAGGAGGAGATCGGCAGCCCGCACCTGGCCCGCCTGGCCCAACGCCATGCCGACCTGCTGCGCGCCGATGGGGCGATTTGGGAAGGTGGCGGTTTCGACGACGCGAATCGCTACACGTTTTACTGCGGCGTCAAAGGCATCGCCTATTTCGAGCTGCGCGTTCGCGGGGCGGCCTACGACCTTCACTCCGGCTACGCGCCAATCGCACCCAACCCGGCCTGGCGCCTGGTTCACGCGCTCAGTACCCTCAAGGATGAGCACGATAACATCACGTTGGATGGCTTCATGGCGCACGTGCGCCCGCCCACCGAGGCTGAACGCGCTTTCATCCGCCGCATCCCGTTCGACGGCACGAAGATGAAGGCCAACTGGGGCCTGGGTGCCTTTGTCAATGACATGCCGGATGAGGAGGCGTTGACCCGTTTCCTCACCGCGCCCACCTGCACGATTTGCGGCCTGCGCAGCGGCTTCATCGACGAGGGGGAAAAGACGGTGTTGCCCAGCGCGGCCATGGTGAAGCTCGACTTCCGACTGGTGCCTGATCTGACCCCCGAGCTGGTGGGCCGTCTCCTGCGCGAGCACCTGGATCGCCGCGGCTTCAACGACATCGAGATCCATGCGTTCGTCGGCATGATCGGCGCGCGCTCGGACGTGAATGCACCGCTGGTGCAGACGGCCATCGCCGCGGCCCGTCAGGTGTACGGTCACGAGCCGGTCGTCTATCCGTCGCATGGCGGCTCTGGCCCGATGTACGACCTCGTGCAGCGTCTCGGCACACCGGCAGGCATCATCGCGGGCGTCTGCTATCCGGGGATGCGCATGCACGCTCCCAACGAAAACATCCGGCTGGATGATTACTTCCGCCACATTGAATTCCTCGTCGAATTCATGAGGCGGTTCGCAGCATAAACCTTCTCACCACACAAGGAGCAAAAAAGACAATGTCGAAGAATGGCATGAACGACGAGGAAATCGAGGGCTTCGAAGACGCCGCGGATGACGAGCTCTATACCGAGCTGGACGACGACCGGCGCACCGAGTTAGAAGAAATGCTCGGCCTGACGGTGCTCGGGATCGAGCTCTGGGAAGAATCTCTGGGTGACGAGGACGAGGCTGAGCCGGTCAAACCGGAGGAGCGGGTTTTCTTCGACTGCGATCTATACCTGGATGATAATCAAGCGCTCGAACTGTATGTCACCACCGCCTATCCTGACCCGGATAAGGACCCCGTCACAGGAGTTGATGCGATCTTCGATGTGGTCGGCAAGCTGGCCGATGAAAAGATGGAACTGATCGATTACGGCGAGGCCGATGAAGAAGGCGGCCTGGCGCTGGCCTTCGGACACGGTGAAAAGGTCGAGCTCGCCCTGGTCGCCAGCGCCTGGATGGTGAGCGAATGGGAACCCGAGGAAGAAAACGTCGATCTCGACGCGTAAGTCCGAACCGGTAGCCTGTCGTCATGAATGAACTTCTGGCTCTCTGGCACCGGCTTTATCCCAAACACTGGAGATCTCTTGCCCTTGCTGCGACTGGCCGTTTTAGACGTAGACGGCACGTTGAAAGAGGCCGAGTCGCCTTACCAGTATGTGCATGAGCGACTCGGCGCGGCGCACCTGGCCGTCGAACACCGTGAGTTGGCGCTCACTGGCCGGATCAGCTACGGCGAATGGCTGCGACGCGATGCCCTGCTATGGGCGGGCCAGCCGGTAGACAAGATCTGCCATCTCCTGGCGGAGAACCCTTATGTGCCCGGCGCGCCCGAGTTGTTGCGCGCGCTCAAGCGGGGCGGCGTCACGGTCGCGCTCGTCAGCGCGGGGTTCACCCTTAACACCGATCCGATCATGGCCGAGTTCGGCCTGGATTACGCGCTGGCGAACGAGCTGACGAGCGTGAATGGCTTGCTCGATGGCGGCTCGATCAACCACGTGCCGGAAGGCGGCAAGGCGGCCTTCGCGTGCGATCTCATGCAGCGGCTGGGAATCCCGCCGGAGGAAACCCTGGCAGCAGGTGACACCCACGGCGACCTGGAGTTGTTCGACTGCGCTGGCGTGTGCATCGCGGTCAGGCCACGGTCTGCGGCGCTGCGCGCTCGCGCTGACGCCGTCTTCGAGCCGGATTTGACCGAAGCGGTTGCGTGGCTGACGGCGCACGGGTATCTTGGCGATCCGGGATTCTGATGCGCAGAGACGCGGTGGACAATCTGAAAGGCTCACGCAAAGACGCAAAGAACGCCAAGAAGGTGATTCTTTGCGCTCTTTGCGTGAGATCCCTTCGGGCCAGCATGTCTTTGACCAGCCCAGAATTGGAGAGGCTTTGTGTCCTCCGTGCCTTGGAGCCTTTGTGGTGAGGGGCGATTTTCAGGGCAGTCGGACCCAAGGATGACGAAGTTCAGTCAGGTATACGAGGCTCGCGCATGGATCTCATTGACTGGCCGGCCCTGATCCGCAATGCCCTTTGGATTTTGGGGCTGAGCATCGTCCTGGCAACGTGGAGCTACGTCTCGTGGCTGGCAGCGAGGCACAGGGAGCGCGTCTGGCGTGCTATGAACTGGCCCGCGTTCGAGGTGCCTTCGTCGGCCGGCCTGGCGCTGTTTGCCGCGAGCCTGGCGTGGGGTGCCACGCGGCCCTGGGAGCGTGTCGTTTGGATCGTCCTGGGCCTGCTTTTCCTGGGGCAAATCGTGCTCGGCTGCCGGGCGGCCGCCCGGCGAGGTTGGCGCGACGAGAACGTCGGAATTTGAAACCCACTGGGCCGGGCGGAAGTAGCCCGGCCTCCTTTGGAGGCGTATATGTTCAATCGCATCGTCTCTCGGTTTGGTTGGATCATCTTCCTGCTGCTGGCAGGGGTCTATCTCTTGCTGAACAACCTGGGCATTATCGGCCCGTTGGGTGACCTCATCTGGGGAGCCCTATTCGCGGCAGTGGGCCTGGGCTTCCTGGTCTGGTTTTTTGTGGATCGCGAGCGCTGGTGGCGGGTCATCCCCGGCTTCACGCTGCTTGCCGCCGGTGCCGTGATCGCTCTGGAAACCCAGGAGATCACGCTGGGCGATTGGGCCGGAGCCGTCGTGCTCTTCGGCGTCGCGCTGGCATTCTGGGCGCTGCTCCTGCGCGGCGCCGATTTCTGGTGGGCCATGATCCCGGCCGGCGTGCTCACGGTGACGAGCGCGCTGGTGGGTGTGCGCGGCCAGCTCCCTGGCTTGGTCTGGACCGCGGTCTTGCTGTTCGGGCTGGGGTTGGTGTTCGTTCTGGTCTACCTGGTGCGCTTCGGCCAGCGGGACACCCACTGGGCAATTGTGCCGGGCGGGTGGTTGCTTCTGCTGGGCGTGGTCACCGTGGTCAAGTCGTACGAGCCCAAACTGCCGAGCCTCGTGGCCCTGTGGTGGCCGGCGGTATTGATCCTGGCCGCGCTTGTGGCCCTGATCCTGACGATCCTCGCCATGCGCCCGGCTCCGGCCCCGACCAGGCCTCCGGCCAAAGATTATGAAGCTCCCATACCAGCGCCCGGCGCGTCAGCAACGCTGGTTCCGCCCGCGGCCCCTGAGCCGGCCGTCCGGCCCGCACCCGGCCAGCCGTCCGCCGAGCAGGAGATCGACATCTACAAGCTGATCAAGCAGCAGCCGAACGAGCCGGCGCCGCCTTCGGGTGAGCAGGCCGGGCCCAAGTCTTGAGAGCGGAGTTCAGATTCATGCAGGCCGGTTATCTGAGCCTGGAGCAAGCACTGGTTTTGCTGCTTCTGGTCCTGCTCTTGCAGTCGCATGCGGGTCGTTATCGCCGTTTTGCGCCGCTGATCGTCTTCGCTGCGATGGTATTGTCGCTCGTCCATCCACTCTTCACGTGGGAGGTCTCCTGGTCCGTTGTATCGTCCGTGGTCATGCCCGTGCTGCTTTGGCAGGTTGGGATGGACCTGGCCGCTGTTGAAACCTTTGGGGCGCTCCGCGCCTGCGCGCCCTGGCTGGGGACCGTCCTTTTGATAGCTGTGGCCGCAGCTTTGACCGGCCTGGTTCCTGCGACTGGAGCAATCGTTGTTGCCCTCCTGGTTGCAACGCTCATGTGGGGGATGCCGTTTGGCGATCAGAGGTACGGCGCGATCGACGCGCTGGGTCCGTTGGTCGTGGCTATCCTGCTCACCGAGATAGATCTCGATCTGCATCCGGTGACCAGATGGCTGGGCAGTCCTTTTTCGGGCGGGGGTGTGGGAGTTTTGATCGGCCTTGGCGCCGTGCGGCTGGTCCGACGCACACACTCACGAGTCGTGCGGGACATCGTGCTGCTGGGCTCGGCCTATCTTGCTTATATGGCGGAGATGATGCAGCGCAGCTCGGGTATATCGGCAGCGCTGATGGCGGGGCTGATGAGTGGCGCGTATGGCTACCACCTTGGCATCTGGCCGGGGCCTCAGTCCCTGCCGAGCCTGACCGGTCGCCGGGGAGTTCTGGCCATCCTCGGCGGGTTCACGCTGTGGCTGGGCTGGCAAACCCACGCCAACCTGGAGGCATCGTTGTTTCTTCCGCTACTGCTCACGTTCGGGGCTGGCCTGCTGGTGTGGGGATTCCTACACTTCTTTGGCGGGCATTTCCGCCTGGACGTGGCAACAGGACGTCACTCTGGCGATCGATTGCTTGCTATCTTGCTGCTTCTCGCTGCCGCTGGCTTGTGGTGGCCGCGGACGCCTGCCCCATCCTGGGGCGTTCTGCTGACGGCGATGGGCGTCGCAATCCTGGCCCTGGTGCTTGTGTACATCGTGCCGTATAGACTGGCACAGTCTTTGGATATTCCGCTTCGCCGCCCGGGCATTGACCATGCGGCGAAACCGCAGCGCAGCAAGGAGGGAGACGACTCATGGCTCAATTGGTAATCGTCATACTCGATGATTTGCAGGTATTGCCGGATTTACTTGCGGGTTGGCGTGCCTTGGGAGTGCCGGGAGCTACCATCTTGGAGAGCGTCGGCGCCTATCGGGCGGAGAGCTGGCTCAGCCGGGCTGGATTGGGCGCGCTCGGCCGCCTGTTTGAGGCCGAGGAAGTGCGCCGGCGAACGCTGCTGGCAGTGGTCGACGATGAGTTAGTGACCCGGGCCGTGGCTGAAGCGGAACGGATTGTGGGCGGCTTCGATCGGCCCAACAGTGGTCTGCTCCTCGTGGTTCCGGTCACACAAGTGCTTGGGCTAACCAAGACCATCGCCGGGTCGCAGAAAGATACGACGCTGGCGGCAGTTGAAGCTGCTCGCGCAGCCATGCGCGGCACATCAGTACTGGAAGCCAGTGCTACATTGCGGATCGAGCCGACATTAATCTCTGCTGATATGCCCCTGACGACCGTAATTCAAACCATGCTGGAGCACCCGAACACAGAAGTCGCTTCGGTGGTCGCAGACGATGGATGCCTCGTGGGGCTGCTCGATGTGCATGTCCTGGCAGATAGCCTCCTCGTGCATATATTCCCCGAGGATTACCTGAGCGTAATTTCTGATTTGGAGAAAGTCAGGCAATTCGCCGGTCAGACGCAGGCCCACCGGGCGCGGGACATCATGCGGCCGCCACAAGCAGTTAAAGGTCACGAGACCGTCAGCGTGGCATTCCACCGTATGCGCAAGGCAGGGCTATCCGGGCTGCCGATCGTGGATGGGGCGTACCGGGTAGTGGGTTATGTGAGCGTACTCGAGCTGTTGGCTGTCCTCGTTTCCGGGGAAGGCGGCGCCCCGGCCAGGAAGGAGCCAGCAGCATGAGCCCCACCTGGATCGCGGGCGGGATTTTCCTGATCACCTATGCCTTGATCGTCACCGAACGAGTGCACAGGACCGTGGCCGCGCTTCTTGGTGGCATTGCCATCATCCTGTTCGGCATCCTGCGGCAGGAGGAAGCGTTTGGTGCAGTCGACTGGAACGTGGTGTTCTTGCTGACCGGCATGATGGTGATTGCTAACGTCCTGCGTGAGACGGGCGTCTTTCAATGGGTTGCCGTCCAGGCCGTGCGCCTGGGTGGTGGACGGCCTTTCCGTATCCTGATCATCCTGTCGCTGATCACTGCACTGACATCGGCGTTCCTTGATAATGTCACTATCGTCGTGCTGGTGGCGCCGGTGACGCTCTTTGTAACCTCAGAGCTGCGCGTCAGTCCGGTCCCGTTCCTGGTAGCGGAGATTCTGGCCTCGAACATCGGTGGCACTGCCACCCTGATCGGTGATCCACCCAACATCCTGATCGGCAGCGCGGCGGGTATCGATTTTCTGACGTTTGCAGGCCACATGGCGCCAATCGCTCTGCTGATCCTGGCCGCATTTGTTGGCATGGCCTGGCTGATATTTCGTCGGGATGTGCATTCCGGCCCGCCAGTCCCTCGCGAGGCAGTTGTCGCGGGCGCTGCCGGGGACGACAGGAGAGAAGCACTTGAAACGCTCGACGTCTCGGCTTTGATCACGGACCGCTCGCTGTTGGTCAAAGGCCTGATCGTGTTGGCGGCAGTGATCGTCGGTTTTTTCGTCCAGGGGGCCTTGCATATCGAACCCGCCACCGTTGCCATGGCGGGCGCCACTGTGCTCCTGCTGTGGAGCCGCTTTGATCCCCATCATGCCCTGCGCGACGTGGAATGGACCACGCTGCTCTTCTTTGTGGGCCTCTTTGTCCTTGTTGAAGCCGTCGTCCATGTTGGGATCATCGATACGATCGCACAGGCTTTGGTTCGCGTGACCGGTGGCAGTCTGTCGTTGGCTGCCATCAGCCTGCTCTGGATTTCGGCCCTGCTCTCTGCGGTTATGGATAACATTCCCTACACTGCCACGATGATCCCGGTCGTGCAGGACATGGGCAGGTCGATGCCGGTTGATCCCTTGTGGTGGGCTTTAGCCCTGGGCGCCTGCCTGGGCGGTAATGCCACACTCGTGGGCGCCTCCGCCAATGTGGTCGTTGCCAGCCTGGCGGAGCGCAGCGGCCAGCCGATCACCTTCAAGCGGTTCCTCGCCTATGGGCTCCCGATAACATTGCTGTCGCTGCTGCTGGCTACGCTCTACCTCTGGCTGCGTTATCTTCTGTAGGCCCTAAAACCTATCCGAAACACCAGCGGAGATGGCTCCCACAACTGCCCGAAATCGCCTCATAAGCAAGCGGAGTGCCGTCCGGGTCATCCCCGGGGACACTCCGCTTTTCGTTCAGTCGAAGCTGCGCCCGGCGGCTACTTCAGCGGACAGAGCTCATCTTCGGTGAAGGACGGATTGCCGTAACCCCAATCGGCAAGGAATTTCCACGAATCAGGATTCGCCTTCGCGTAGGTGGTGGTGTCGCGGCAGCCCTGGATGATGCTGCCCGATGCCTTGTAGCTGTCCAGGAAAGTCGTGGCGGCACCCTGGAGGGCCGGCTGCACGATCCTGGTCGCAACCGCCGCAGCCTGTGATGCCTGGCCGTTGGCGACATACGCCAGCATCAATCGGAAGCGCGCAAAGTCGCGCAGCACAGTTACCTCGTCCTTCACGGTCCAACATGCACTCAACGTTTGATCATCGATCGCCGCCTGGTAAGCGGTGATGGCTGCATCGAAACCGCCCGTGGTCCAATTGTTGAACGCCGTGTTGGCGTCCAGAACGGCATGGTACAGGCAGGACGACTTATCGTAGACCTGGCTCACCAACGTGTACGGTGTACCTTTGACGGACAGGTAGGTCTCGGTCAAGGCACGCTGGGGGCCAGCCGCCGTATCGCTGATCACGCCGCCGTGCACGATGATCGCCTCGCCGGTTCCATCAGGAGCAGCGCCCTTGAACCCGTAATCGGCCGCGGCCATCGTTGGCTCGCCGGCGATCCAATCCTGGAAGGCCTTGCCATCCCACGATTGTACGACCAGCGTGGAAAAGCAGGTGTGCGCGCCGCAGATGGTATTCGTCCAGACCAGGTCGTTCTTGCCGTCGGCGTTTACGTCCCCAGTTTTCAGCAACATCGGCATGCCGGTGTTCTCGAACGCGTGAGCCAGCGTGTAGCCTTGCGGGCCGGCAAAGTACACGATGACCATGCCCTTGACATCCGGGAGCTGGCTGGTCGGGTCCTTGATGGCCACCACGACGTCGGCGCTCTCGGATGATTGTACTGGCACCTCGATCACGCCGCCCTGGCCTTCGAGAAGTGCACCGCACGTGACAAGCCAGGCCTGAAGGTCGCCAAGCTTCTCTCCAACCTTGTCCATGTAAGCCAGGATCGCGTCCGGGTAGTCGGCGAAATCGGCGGGACACCCCGCGGCCACGTTCGGTGTCGACGAAGGAGGAGCTGGAATGGCCGTCGCGGCGCCCGGTTCAGGTGTGGTCGCCGTTTGTGCGGGCTGTGCGGCCAGTGCTACTGTCGGGGTGAGCGCAACCGTCGGCGTAAGCGTGGCCGTCGGTGTGGGCGCGACAGTCGGTGTGAGCGTGGCAGTAGGAGTAGGAGTGGGCGTGACGGTCGGCGTGAGCGTGGCAGTAGGAACGACCACGACCGTTGGCGTGACCGCCATCGTGGGGGTCACCGTGGCGGTAACGGTCACCGAGACTGAGGCCGTCACCGTCGACGTGAGCGTGACCGTCGCGGTGAGCGGACTGGACGCTGCGGGTGCGACGGAGGTCGGGGCGGCCGCGGCCGCCTCTGCCGCACCTGATGGCGGTGCGGCCGGGATCCACACCCGCTGGCCGATATACAGCCACAGCCGCCGGTTCAACAGCCCGGGGTTCGCCTGCCAAAGCTGACGGACCGAAACTCCCGTTGCCCTTGCTACCGTGTTCCAGGTATCCCCGGGTCGTACTTGATACCAATATCCTTTCGCCAGAGGCTTTGCCGGGATGGTCAAGCTTTCGCCGATCCACAGCCATCCGTTGGGATGGACGGCTTGCGGATTGGCGCGTATCAACTCGGCCGCGCTGACACCTGTGCGCTGGGCGACGAGGTTCCAGGTATCGCCCGGCTTGACGATATAGACATAGCTGCCTGGGGGCGGATTGTCATCAGCTTGCGCGATGACGGGCATCACGAGCAGACCCAGCATTAACGCTACCAGGCCGATGAAAATGCGGTACTGGTGAATCGTACGTGAAACCATAGGATGCTCCTTTGGTAACTTGGCTGCCGGGGAGTAAAATAGGGGCACTACTGCGCGCCCGTCTAATTATGGTGCATTATACAACCATGCACCCAGAAATTCAAGCTCACTTTTTGGCGAGGAGAAACTCATGGCTAAACACGTTGTCGTCTATATATCACCGTGGTGCTACACCAGTCAGGATACCCAGCGCGCCCTTGGCGAATGGAATGTGCCGGCAACGTTCATCAACATCAAGGAAGACCGCAAGGCGGCGGCGCGGGTCAAGGGCTGGGTGGGGTTTGAGAGCGTGCCCACCGTGGTGATCGCCGATGGCGACGGCGTGGAACCGTTCGAGCCGCCAGCTCCCCTGGCAGCCGGAAGCAGCCCGCGCGGGGTGGATCGGGGCAGCCTGATCACCGAAGCCAGCCGAAACCAGTTGCGCGCCTGGCTGGTGAAGCAAGGCATCCTGGCCGCGTGAGCCGGACGATGCGGGATGTTGTGGGATGCACAATCTTGGCGAACGCCAGCCTTTGTGCTAGAATCGACCTTCGATGAGCCCCCGTAGCTCAGGTGGATAGAGCGAGGCACTCCTAACGCCTAGGCCACTGGTTCGAATCCAGTCGGGGGTACTCTACTCTGTTTACCTGTAGTGGTCTCACAGGATCTGCCGTAGCCATGCATCCGCTCCCCGGCCAATGATGCTCACCCTCTTGTTCGACCACGTTGTGCGTGTTACAATTCGGGTTATGAGACGAGGAGTATGTTATGAAAACGATCGAAATAACTGCCACAGTAACCGCGGAGCGGACACTGATCGTGCCGTTGCCGCTCGACCTGTCACCTGGAGAACACCGTATAGTCGTCGTCATTGATGAAAAGCCGATTGCCAGTCACAGGGGACAGCCTCTGCGACTTTCGGCTTACCCCGTAGGCCTGGTTACGGAAAATATGACTTTCCGCCGCGAGGATTTGTATGGGGATTGATGACGCCGTGTTCATCGACACGAATGTCCTTGTGTATGCCCAACTGACGGAATCGCCATGGTATTCATTGGCCGAAGAATGGCTTCAGCGCCTTAATGATGAGGGCGTCGAACTTTGGATTAGCCGGCAGACATTGCGCGAATATCTGGCGGCCATGACCAAACCGAACGCTCTGACAAAGCCCATCCCGATCGTTTCGCTCATCAATGATGTCCGATACTTTGCCGATCGTTTCCAGGTAGCTGAAGATGGCACCCATATCACGGAGACACTCCTGGGACTGCTGGAGCATATCTCCGTCGGCGGTAAGCAGATCCACGACGCTAACATCGTAGCTACAATGCTTGTATACGGCATCTCTCGCCTGCTGACTCACAACGTAGACGACTTCAAACGCTTTGCGCATTTGATCGAGGTTCTGCCGTTAGTGCAAGTGTAACATCCGGCATCGCGGATGCAGAAACTTGCTTCTGGAGGATACTGATGATCAAGTTGGTGTTGCTCCGCCACGGCGAGAGCACCTGGAACAAGGAAAACCTCTACACCGGTTGGACCGATGTGGATCTGTCACCGAAGGGCATCGAGGAGGCGCACGAGAGCGGTCGGCTGCTGCGCGAAGGCGGTTATGTTTTTGACGTGGCCTACACCTCGGTGCTCAAACGCGCCATCCGCACCCTCTGGATCGCGCTGGACGAGCTCGACCAGATGTGGATCCCGGTGTACAACACCTGGCGGCTCAACGAACGCCATTATGGCGCCTTGCAGGGCCTGAACAAAGCACAGACCGCCGAACAGTACGGCGAGAAGCAAGTGAAGTTGTGGCGGCGCTCCTACGACGTGCAACCTCCGGCGCTGACCCGGGATGATCCCCGCTGGCCGGGGCATGACCCGCGCTACAGTGACATGGATCCGAACGAGATCCCCCTGACCGAGTGTCTGAAGGATACGGTGGCGCGCTTCTTACCGTTCTGGCACGCGACGGTCGTGCCGACGCTCAAGGCGGGCAAGCGGGTCATCATCGCCGCACACGGCAACAGCCTGCGGTCCCTGGTCAAATACCTGGACAATATCTCCGATGAAGATATCGTCGAGCTGAACATCCCCACGGGCATCCCGCTGGTCTACGAGCTGGATGACGATTTGAAGCCGGTCCGACACTACTATCTCGGCGATGCCGAAGCCGCGGCCAAAGCTGCGGCGGCCGTTGCAGCCCAGGCACAGGTCAAAAAGTAGGGCGGATTGTTGCAGCCTGAAAAGAACCCGGGTTCGTCCAGAACCCGGGTTCTTTTTTGTAACCGGCCTCAGATCTGAACTGGCTCAGCTCACATGCCAACCGTGACCACCGAATTATCCTCGCCGAACCCTGAAGGCTCGTAGCGATCGGCCGCCGGGTCATTATGCCACGCGTGCCCATCCGCCAGGAAACGGTAGCGATAGCTGCCCCGTTCCAGACGCAGTGTCTTGGTCCATGCGCCATCCTTGCGGCGTTTCATGGATGTCGCAGCAGTGTCCCAGCCGTTGAAATCGCCCACCAGGGCCACGGCCTTTGCGTCAATATCTGCCGACGTCTCAAACGTAACAGAAAATTTGGTGCTATTCGCAACCGGATCCTTCTTCACGGCAACCTCTCCTTGTTTAAGATAAGTCGCCGGCCCGTATATGGGTCGGCGACTGCGCCTCCAACCTGAGACATTGGCAAACATATACTTCAGAGTGCGCGTTGTGTCAAATCCAGCCATTCACCCACCCTGTTTATGCTGAAGCCCACCGGTCGAATTGTCTGTTTGGCAGGCCCCAGTCTCTTGCAGTATAATAGCATCGCTTTTGCATGATTGAGATGAAAGGGGTGTGAGTTTGGAAGCCAGCCAGGCCATCAGCTATACTCGTTTCGAGAGTGGCTATTGGCAATCGGCGGCTGGTCCGGTTGTAGCTGAGGCGCTGGTGCGATTGCACATCAATGGTCATGAACTGGCAACGCTGATGTGCTCGCCCTATGAGCTTGAGGTGTTGGTGCTCGGCTTTTTAGCCAGCGAGGGTATCATCGCAGGGCGAGATGATGTGAGGCTGATCAAGGCCTGTCCCAGCCAGACCTGCGTGGACGTGTGGCTACGGGATGCCGCCTGGGAACTGCCGTCCCGCAGGACCATCACCAGCGGTTGCGGTGGGGGCATCACGTTCACCGATCTGACGGCCGGGATTGAGCCTCTGACAGACAATATGCGGGTTACAACAGGACAGCTAGGCCGGCTGATGGCCGCCTTACAGGGAACCCAGCAAACCCGTGGTATGCATACAGCGGCGTTGGCGGAAGGGGAATCCCTGTTAGTCATCACAGAAGATGTGGGCCGGCACAACACGATTGATCGCATACGGGGAAGGTGCTTGCTGCAAGGACTTCCCACGGAAGGACGGATCTTGCTCACCACCGGGCGGCTCAGCTCGGAAATGCTCAACAAAGCCGCGCATATGCGGGTGCCCGTGGTTGCCAGCCGGACTTCACCGACAAGCTTGTCGGTTGCTTTGGCCGAGGCCTGGAACATCACGCTGGTGGGCTACGTGCGGCGCGGCAGCCTGAACGTATATTCAGGTCGGGCGCGCATCGCCGACGAGTACGAGGAGAGGGGGACCGATGCATACTCGTGATGAGGCATGGACCGCGTTAGATCACGGCTTCAAAGCCTTCATGGACTGCTTGGGCCAACTGACCGAGGAAGAATTGACTTCGACTCAGGTGGTCGGCAAATGGACCGTCAAGGACACCGTCGCGCATGTCTGGTCGTGGGATAGCGAGGCGGTGCGCACAGTTAAAGCCTGGCAGGGCAAACGACCCTGGCAGGAAGGCGTCACTTATGACGACGCTTGGAATGAGCAGCAGGTGATCGACCGTTCGGCAATGCCGCTCATCACCGTTGTGGATAGCCTTACCAGTGTGCACCGACGCCTGATGTACTTGTTGGAACTGGCGGAAGATGAAAGCCTTGCGGCGGTTGCCAGGACACCGCGGGGCGCGGAAATGCCGTTGGTGGATTTCTTCTACGAGACGGCCGGGCATTATCTTGAGCATGTGCCCGACCTGAAGGCATACCAGCAGAATTGTCTGGAGGGTTGCGACTAGGCATTTTTCTGCAAGCCGTCATCTTCGAGGGGCCTGATCGGTTTTCATCTGCTCTCAACTGTCGAAGAGAGATCGTGGGAACCCATCAGGTCTTCTCTTTTTGAGGACTGGGCCACCTGTTACAGACCCGGACGGACAAACCTGGCATAGTGTGCACAGAATCCGATCAGGCAGGTGTCTCATGAAATATCCTTTCACCAGCGAACCTGGAACTGATTTCAGTCAGCCCGAAAACGTCGCGGCTTTTCGCGCCGCGCTGGATGTGGTGCGCTCTCAGCGCGACCAAATTCATCCGCTCTACATCGGCGGCGAGAAGATCTCTACCGCCGAGACGATTGCTTCACTCAATCCTGCAAATCCCGGGGAAATCGTCGGCTGTGTCAGCAAGGCCACGCCGGAACTGGCCGCACGCGCGGTGGAGGCGGCCGCAGAGGCCTTCGAGACCTGGCGTTATGTGCCATACGACGAGCGCGCTCGCTACCTCTTCGAGACGGCCCGGCTGATGCGAGCACGCAAGCACCAGTTCAGCGCGCTCATGGTGTTGGAGGCCGGCAAGAGTTGGCTGGAAGCCGACCTGGATACCGCGGAGACGATCGATTACCTGGAGTACTACGGCCGGGAGATGTTGCGGCTGGGCCCTGCGCAACCGACCGTCGCCCGCTCCGACCGTGAGGTCGAGCTGCGATACATCCCCCTGGGCGTCGGTGCAGTCATCCCGCCCTGGAATTTCCCCAGCGCCATCATGGGTGGGCTCACCACCGCGACCATCGTCAGCGGCAACACGGCGGTGCTCAAGCCGGCCAGCGCCACGCCGGTGATTGCCGCCTGGCTGACGCATCTCTTCAACGACGAGCTGCATCTGCCCCCCGGCGTGTTGAACTTCGTGCCGGGCCCCGGCAGTACCGTGGGCGACGCGCTGGTGGATCATCCCAAGACGCGCTTCATCGCCTTTACCGGCAGCATGCAGGTTGGCCAGCGCATCTTCGAGCGTGCGGCCAAAGTGCATCCCGGCCAGAACTGGCTGAAACGTACTATCCTGGAGATGGGCGGCAAGGACGCGATCCTGGTGGATGAAACCGCCGACCTGGATGCGGCCGCTCAGGCCATCAATTCCTCGGCGTTCGGCTACCAGGGGCAAAAATGCTCGGCGTGCTCCCGAGCGATCATCGTGGCCGATGTCTATGACGCGCTGCTGACGAAGCTCATCGAGCGGGCGCAGAGCATCTCCGTAGGCGATCCGGCCGAGGGGCCGCATGTGGGCATGGGGCCAGTGATCGACAAGGCCGCGCTGACGAAACATCTGGATTACATCGAAATCGGGAAGACCGAAGGGCGGCTGGTTTGCGGCGGCAAGCCCATCGCAACACCAGAGGGCGGATACTTCCTGCAACCTACCATCTTCGCGGACATTCCACCCACAGGGCGCATGGCCCAGGAGGAGATCTTCGGGCCGGTGCTATCGGTGATCAAGGCGCGGGACTTCGATGAAGGGCTGGCGATCGCCAACAATACCGAGTACGGGCTGACCGGCTCGGTCTTCTCGATGCGCCGCGACCGGCTTGAGCGTGCTCGCCGCGAATTCCACGCGGGCAACCTCTACTTCAATCGCAAATGCACGGGCGCGTACGTGGGTATAGAGCCGTTTGGCGGCTTCAATATGAGCGGCACCGATTCCAAAGCCGGCGGACCGGATTACTTGCTGCTGTACACTCAGGCAAAGGTGATCAGCGAACCCACATGAGGCCCGGACATGCCGGATAGCCTCTCGAATGGCCCGCTGTGATGATCCCAGCCGGGCAAATAAAACCGCCGGGGCAGAACCACCCCGGCGGCCTTTTGCTTAGCTTGCCCGATGACGCCGGTTGTTGAGCGGCTTGAGTGAAAATGGCCTTCAGTCTTTGCGGTTGTGCTCCGTTCATCACGGGCGCTTCGGGCGAGACGAGTGAGTTATCCTTGGGGCATCGGCATTGCGCCGAGCTGATCCAGCAACGTGGTCATGTCCCAGTGGACCCAGGAACGCGCAAGCTTGCCGTTCCTGATCTCGAAAGTTGTGCTTCCCGACACGCGCGCTTTCCTTCCGGTGGCGGGAATCGTGTTCCCCTTTGGTCCCACAAGCGGTCCTGTATGCGTGCCCGAACCGACCCAGTCAACGACAACATAAGCGCCCTGGGCGATGGTTCGTTCGAGGTCAAAGTGCAAATCGGGGAAGGCGCTCAGAAAACGCTGGTTGTATTCACGCGTTTGGTCCCTGTTCAACGCGCCGGTGGCACCAGGCACTTCGCTTCGGAAGTCGTTCGCCTGGTACTGGTCCCATTTGTTCAGGTCATGTGCGTTGAAGGCGTCGAAGATCGCTCGCGTGATCCGGATGTTTTCGTCCGATGCCATCCCCACAGCGGTCTCTGCCCGAACTTCCGGCATCCCCTCATCGAGCATGTGGACCATCTGTTCTTCATCGCGAAGAATCTGTTCGGCGATGCGGACCGTTTCCTGGTCACCGACCTGTTTAGCAGCGGCGCCAAGCGCTTTATATGAAGCGACTTCGAAGCTCTCCGTCACGAAATTGATCAGCCGATCCTTGAAGATCAGATCCTGACCGTCACCGCCGTTGGTTTTCCCAAACATGCTCTGAATGGTGCTCGTAGGTTTAATCGTCGTTATGCCTTCGCCCAGGCGTTCCAGGCGGCTTCTCAGCATATCGGCGTGCTGCCGGGTCTGCTGGAGATGCTGATTGATCATCTTCTGCGTCTGCGGCTGATTCTTGGTATCCTTTACCTGATCCTCAAGGACGGGAATCAAGCCGAGTTCCATGCTGTAAGCATTTCGTAACCAGTCGGTCAAGACTGGAGTCTGGCTTGCCATGTTCTGCTCCTCTCAGATACTGAGAAATGGACACCCTGGGGTTACGCGATTCTCCGCGCGCTCCTGAGGTGATCTCGACGGCGAGGCTGACGCGGGTTATTCCCGTGCGCGGAAGGCATCTAGGGCTGGTCTTGAAGTATGCCTATGCGAGAAAGTACACGAGAGATCAGTAAGTAACCTGCGCCGGACCACGCAAGTTGTGGCGACATAATCGTGACTATCCAGCTTCGTCCGTCGTTTTGTGCTGGCAACCGTACAAGAACAACTATAATACAATCGGCTTCCGCGGAGTGTAAGCCGTCTTCCTAACAGCAAGTGTAATATATTTTCAGCCATCTCGGCCCGCGGACTTGCATCCTCCATATCACCGGACCAAGCTATAGAGATCGCTGGCAATAGTGAGTCTTGATGTATACTATGGATCGTGATGCTTCAAACCACCGCCACCCTCGTCGATCGCCGTGCCATCGGCGCGATCCAGGAGATCACCCTGGCCGCGCCCGAGCTGACGCGCATCCTCGTGCCGGGACAGGCGGTGCTGGTGAAGACCGGCTGGGGGCTGGAGCCGTATCTGCGGCGAACGTTTTACCCGGTCGCCATCGACGCGGACACGTGGACGCTGCGGGTGCCGCCGGGCAGCGATTGGGGTCACGCGTGGCTGCGCGCCGCGCCGGTGGGGACAGAGATTGATTGCCTGGGGCCGGTTGGCATCGGATATCTCGTGCCGTTGGGGGTGCGCAATGTGCTGGGCGTCGGTGTGGGTGAGCACGCCTGGACGTTGATGCCGGTGGTGGCGCAGGCTGAAGCCCGCGGCCTATCGGTCGCATTGGCGATGGAGGCCCGCACGCCACGTGAGCTTATCCCTGCGCCGCGACTGCCTGCGGCCGTGGAGTATCACACGGTTACGGCAAATGGCGGGCGCACAGCCAACCAGTGGGCCGATTTGCTCGTCGGGCCGCCCTCCGGCCCAGGGCCTGGTCTGCTCGGCTGGGCAGATGTGGTGGTGGCGGCTGCGCCACCGGATTTCTACGGCCAACTGGCCGTCGCAGTGAAAGCCGCGCGCTTTGAGATCAGCCGCGGCTTCGCCCAGATCCTCTACCCTGCGACCTTCCTGTGCGGTACCGGCGCGTGCCAGGCGTGCGTCGCGGACGTGGCCGGCGGTCGCCGCCGCGTGTGCCTGCGCGGGCCGGTGTTTGATCTGGTGGATGTGTTGAGTTGAAGGTGGATGTTTGGATATTGGGTATTAGATATTGGAAGGTGGGGAGGGGTCAGATCCCTGGTTTCTGATCCCTGACTCCTGACCATGATTGAGCTTGCACCCAACAACAAACGGGGTCTGAACCTCGTCTCGCCGCTGATCGCCGGCAGTGGCGCGGTCGGGTACGCCGACGCGTGGGCACCCCGCGTCACACCCGGCCTGTTCGGCGCGGTCGTCACTTCGCCTATCTCGTGGCGGCCGCGACGGGGGCGCGCATCCCCGCGGCTGGCCGAGCTACCGGGTGGCTTTCTGCTGGCCACCGGCGACCATAACCCGGGCTATCGTCGCGTCGTGCAGGATCATGACGCTGGTTGGCGGAGATTGGGCGTCCCGGTGATCGTGGCACTGGCTGCCAGCGTGCCCGACGAATGGGAACGGCTGGCCGCGCTCCTGGAAGAGGAATCAGGCGCCGCAGGGTTGGAGCTGCAACTGCCGCACATCGCCCATCGCAGCGACGCCGCGGCCTGGATCGGCGCGGTCCGGCGGGCCTGCACCCTGCCGATCCTGATCAAGCTGCCCACGCCGCGCGCCGTTGCGTTGGCATCCACCTGCGCCAGTGCTGGCGCGGATGCGTTGGTGGTGGGTACGGGGGCACTGGCGAGTGCCCTCGCATCTGACGGCGCGCTGGTCGATGGTCCGGTAGCAGGGCCGGTGGCCTTCCCGTTCATGTTGCATGCGCTTCGCGGTGTCGCCGAGCTGAACCTGGGCCTGCCACTGGTCGCCGCGGGCGGCATCACCAGGCCGGAAGATGTCCGGTTGTGCGTTGAAGCGGGCGCGCTGGCCGTTCAGGTGCGCAGCCTGTTATGGACGGATCCGGGGAAAGCGGTGAGTTTGGCGGAAACGCTGGGGACGGACGATAGCTGACGGCTGATGGCCGATGGCTGATGGCTGATGGCTGATGGCTGATGGCCGATAGCTGATGGCTGATGGCTGATGGCTGATGGCTGATGGACCAATGGTCTATCGTCTATGGTCTATGGTCCGCTCTACCCGATCAGTCCTATCGCGAACGCGATCGCGTACAGCACGGCTAACTGCGCGGTGCCGGCCAGTGTACGGTTCAGCGCCGGTCCGAGGGCCGTGCGCACGGCACGGTCCTGCGCGCCCGCGAGTTGCAGCGTAAGCCAGGCCAGCATCACCCAGGGCGTCAAGCCGAGGATGAGCCACAGGATCACCGGAACTGCATAGGCCACGGCCAGGAGCAGCACGTACTCGATGCGCGCGCCGCGGCGGCCAAGCAGCACGGCCAGCGTCCGCTTGCCCGCGGCGCGATCGGTGTCCGCGTCGCGGATGTTGTTCACCACCAGGATCGTGGTCACCAGGCAGCCCATCGCCACCCCGCCCAGCCACGCGGCGGGCGTCACGTCGTGCGCCTGGACGTAGTATGTCCCCACCACCGCGATCAGCCCGAAGAAAACGAAGGTCCCCAGGTCACCCAACCCGTAGTAGCCGAACGGCGCCGGGCCGATGGTATAGGCGATGGCCGCCAGGATCGAAAGCACGCCGATCACCAGGATCGGCCAGCCCCCCAGGAAGATCAGGTAGATCCCGGCCAGCGCGGCCAGCCCAAAGACGACGAACATGCCCGCCTTAACCTGCCCCGGGGTGAGCAGCCCGGCCGTGGTGACCCGGGTCGGCCCCACGCGGCCCTGTTCGTCGGTGCCGCGACGAAAGTCGCCCAGGTCGTTGGCGAAGTTCGAGCCAACCTGGATCATCAACGCGGCGAAGAGCGCGGCCAGCGCGGCCAGCGGTTTGAACGCGGCAGCATGGACCGCCAGCGCGGTGCCAACGATCACCGGAGCGACCGACGCGGGCAGGGTGCGCGGCCGGCTGGCCATCAGCCAGGCGTGCCAGCGGCCCGTCATCGCATCCGCCGCTGTGGCGTTTCCCATCAGGGCTCCCTGTGCTGTCGCTCTCGCAGTACAATGAACGCGCACTGCACGCGCGCGAACTCAACTTCTAGCCGCGCCAGCAATTCCGATGCGCCCTCGGTGTTTCCCTGGCCGGCGATGATCTCCAACTCACGGGCCAGGACGGACAACTGCCTGGCGCCGTAGCTGCCGCTGCTGCCCTTGAGCGTGTGCGCCGACTTGGAGAGAGCCGCGACATCGCCCGCCGCGATCTCCTCGCGGATGATGGCGATACGCTCCTCCACCCTCGTCAGGAAAGTGTCGATCAAATCATCGAGCGCCTCCGGGCCACCGGCCGTCGCTACTTCGATCAGATCGGCAATCAGATCCGGGTCCAGTGCCTCGTCTGCGCACTCTTCCCTGGTGCTGCCCTGGGCAGACCTGGGCGGTTCGGCCGCCGGCTCCGGTAGGTTTTCGGGCAGTGGCGGGAGCCAGCGCTGAATAACCTGTTCTAGTTCCTGTGGACGTACTGGTTTGCTGATATAGTCATCCATGCCTGCCTCCAGACACGCCTCACGGTCGCCGCGCATGGCGTTGGCCGTCATAGCGATGATTGCTCCTTGCTATCCGGCTCGTCTGCCAAAGAAATGCAAGGCCGTGCTGCCATACTGGCGCCGGTCGAACTGGGTCAGGTACATCAGGTCGGGCTCAGCCCATTCTTTGGGGAATATCTGGACGATTGCTTCTCCATTGGCACTCAGCAGCTTGGGCTGGGCATCGACCGCGCGCAGGGCGCGCAGCCAAAGTCCCTGGTACTGGGGCGGCGCGATGTAGATGACATCAAACGAGGGCAGGTCGATGCGTTCAAGATAGGCGAACGCATCGCCTGCGATCACCCGGCCGCGATCGGCCAATCCGGTCGTTTCCAGGTTGCGTTGGAGGATGCGCAGGGCCATCCGGTCCCGCTCACAAAAGGTTGCGCGGGTCGCGCCGCGGCTCAGTGCTTCGATGCCGACCGCGCCCGTGCCGCCGAACAGATCGAGATAGCGGCAATCCTCGATCAGGTCGGCCGAGCTGAGGATGCTGAACAGCGCCGCTTTAACCCGATCGGTAATAGGCCGGGTGCTGTCTCCGGGCACCGAGGCCAACGGCCGGCCTTTGGCCGTCCCTGCGATCACCCGCACGAGATGCCTCCAGGGTTACGTGAAACGTGGTGCGTGGTGCGTGGTACGTGGTGCGTGGTGCGCGGTGCGTGGTGCGTGGTGCGCGTGTGCAAGACGAAATACGCACCACGCTATACGCTCAACGCCCCACGCTCAACGCTCAACGCCCCACGCCCGCCGAACCGTCGTCCGATACACCGGGCAATCAATCCCGCCAAACCGGTATTTGTAGTCCTCGTCACCTTGCAAGAAATCGAAGCGTGTCCGACCTTCCACGATGGCGTTCTGAATCAACTGCGCCAGTAAGACCCACCCAGGGCTGAGTTGCGGGCTGGCTGCCGGATCGTAACCGGAGTTATAGACCAGGATCTCGTTCCGGTAGTCAAAACAGAAATAGCTCGCCGCGGGCTGGCCGCCGATTTCCAGAAACGACAGTTGCAGCCAGCCTTTCTCAGCCAGGATCGTCGCGATGTTCCTGAAATAGGCTTGCATGTCCTCCGTCATGAACGCATGCTTGTCGGGCCGACTCAGTTTGTGTAGCTCGATAAAGCTATCCACTGCCTGGGGCAGTTCCGCGCCGCCTCGGATGATCCGCACCTGGGCGTCGGGCGCCTCGCGATCCATCCGGCGCAGCTTGCGGCGGATCTCGTGGCGCTCTTTTTTGTCCAGCCCGTCCAGGTAAATCTCCCAGCCGTCCTCATTGTCCGTGGCTGCCGGCAGCGTGATGGCGGGACAGACATCTTCACGCATAACCTCGACCTGCCAGCCTTGCTTCGCGACAAGCTGCGGGAAACGAGTATACGTAAGAGATACTGCCGGCAGATTGCACAGATTGAGCTCATCCCACGCGGGCGCACCCTGGGCTGAATCCGTCCCCGTTGCGAAATGACCGGCCAGCCATGCCAGGAAGGCGGCATAAACGGCTTCCTCCTGGCCGGCCTCGATAATCAGATCCAGGTAATCCGACACCTCGATGCAGCCCACGACGAGGAGCGTGCGGCTATTGCCTTCATCGGCGAGATAAAGGGGTAAAATGCCGACCAGCCGACCGTCTTGCCGCGCGGCGAGCAGATAGAGCGCACCCCGGGATGCGCCGAAATGGCGCCACCACGTGGTCTGCCATTCCCAGGTCAGGAAAATCGTATCGAACCGGCTACGGCTCAGCAACGCATTCCATTCCCCGGCCAGCGCCGCGAACCCGCTTTCGTCGCGATAGAGAGTCAATTCCACAAGCAAAAACCCTTTCAGTAGGATACTATGGTTTCCTGCGGCCTACCAGCAGCCAGATGACGATGAGGGCCAGGACGGCAACCAGGAGGATGGCCAGCCAGTTCAAGGATCCCCCCGGCAATAGGCTCCTGAGCACATTGGGCGACGTCGCACCGGCCGCGGACGGGATCACCGGCACGGCTGTGCCCGCGAACATCTGCACGGATGGCGCCAGCGCCACGCGCGTGACCTCAGACGAGGGAGTCAACGGGGCGCTCAGCGCCGCCGCGGCGCCCGCGGAGAGCCCGGCGGGCGTTGTTGTGGTCACTGTCGCGGTCGCGGTCACTGTCGCGGTCGCGGTTGCGGTGAGCGCGGCTGTCGCGAGCTGAGTGACCGTCGGCGTGGGACTCACGGTGGCAGTGCCGGCTGTGACAGTGGCCGTGATAGTAGACGTGGCCGTGGCCGTGACGGTGGGCGTGGCCGTGTTTGATGTGGGTGAGGTCAGGATGTCAGGGTATGCGTCCGAGGTGCAGGCCCACAGATGAGCTTCATCCACGAACATCGCGGTATGCCCGCCGGTCCCATCGTTGATGACGTTGAAATAGACCGCAAAAGTTTGCCCCGTCATGCCGAGGACGTCGAACACATGTTGGACCCACGTTTGTCCGTTTTCCAGCACCGACCACGGCACCGCAAGCACGGTTTCATCCGGCCTCAGCAGGACGAGTTGCTGGCGATCGGCGCCGGAAAGTGATTCGGCCCAGGTGTAAGCCCAATAGCTCAGCACCACGCGCGGACGGTCGGGCGGCAGCGTCACCCATTGGCGTACCGAGGAGTAGCTGTCCGCGTTCTGGATCTGCGAGCCCAGCTCCGCGGCGTGCGTGCCTTCAAAAACCGGGGAGGTTACGATCTGCGGCAACAGCGGATTCCACGGCACGTACCAGGGGTCCCAGCCAGCCTCGAAGCCGTTATTCTGCAGCAGCTCGATGCAGCCCGACGTCACGGGCGTTCCGGTGGCCGGCAGTGTGCTGGTGGCTGTCGGCTGAGGAGTGGCGGGCGGGGTGAGTGTGCCCGTAGGCTGGGATGTGGCCGTTGTCGTCGCCGTGGCTCCCGATCCTGGCGCGCAGGCTGTCAGCGTGACGTCGTCAACCACCATGTCTGTGCGGCCGCCTGCTCCGTCGTTGAAGACGCTGAAGCGCACGAACACGCTCTGTCCGGCTGAAACAAGCAGATTGAACGACAACGGCTGCCACGCCGGATTATTCTGGGGCGGGTCACCCTTCCAGATCGGCGAGCTCGGAGAAATCGGGTTTCCGGACGAGTCCAAGAGATCGATCTGCTGGTAGTCATTGCCCGGGTTGGTCTGTGATTCCGTGTAGATCCATGCCCCCAGCGTCACCTGGGTGTACCCGGCGGGAATGGTCACGAGCTGGCGCACCCATGCCAGGCCGTCCAGGTTCTCTTCCAGCGAGCCAAGCTTGACCGCCGACGGCGCGCTGTGCACCGGGCTGGTCACCAGGCCGACGCCCAATGCCCCGGATGGTATCTGCCAACCGGCCAGGCCGCTGCTGAAATCGCCGTTGACCAGCACGCTGACGCAGCCGGGGGTCGATGTCGGCGTTACCGTTGGCGTGAAGGTGACTGGCGGCGTCCCGGTCGGTGTCGCCGTTGGCGTGGCGGTCACCCCGCTCGTGCAGACTTGCAACGAAACATCGTCTATGAACATCGCAGCCGTGCCACCCAGGCCGTCGTTGAAGACATTGAAATAAACTTGCATCGCCTGGCCGCGCCAGGGTGTGAGATCGAAGCTCAGTTGGTTCCACAGGCGGCTGTCGTTGTGCGAATACCACGGTTTGGCGAGGATGGCCGTGCCGGCCGCGTTCAGCAGAACAACTTCCATGTAGTCGGTAGTCGCGGGTGAATCGGTCATGGCATAGAACCAAAAGGACAGCGTTGCCTGGGTTGTCGCTGCGGGGATGGTCACAGTCTGGCGGGCGGACGAATAGGTCTGCACGTTGGCTCCGCTGGTGATGCCCAGCGCCAGCGATTGATTGCCGCTATGCCTGGTGTAGGTGACGTACTGCGCCGGGACCGGGCTCGCCCCCAATTGCCAGGCGCCCCCAGTCTCGAAGCCCCCATCGGTGATCAATTCGGTGCAGCTTTGCGCGTAGGCAGGCGCGGCCGACATCGCCGGCACCAGTGAGAGGCCTACGATTATGCACAGCAAAGCAAGCCGCCGCCCGGAAGCTTTCATTCTCGATGTCCTTTCCTCAAGGTTCAACATGCTGAATTCTAACATGAAGGCCGCGCCAGAGCAATTGACCCCATCATATCGTCCATGCTATAATGCGCGCAGCTATGAACGAAACGCCGTCTTGTCCCCTCGATCTGGCCATCGTCATCGTTAATTATAACACGGTCGCGTTGTTGCGCGACTGCCTGCGCTCGATCTTCGCGAGCTCCGGCGACTTGCGAACTGCCGTGTGCGTAGTAGACAATGCCTCACCTGATGACAGCGTGGCGATGGTGCGCGACGAGTTTCCCCAGGTGCACGTCATCGCCAACGCGGAAAATGTCGGCTACCCGGCCGCAAACAACCAGGGGCTGAGGCATTTTGGGTTTTCGGACCTCACCCCCAACCCCTCTCCCGCTGCGCGGGACGCAAGCAGTCCTACGAGGCGAGGGGAGCAAGTTCCCCCCTTCTTTCGCAGGGAAGGGGGGGTGGGGGGGATAGGTCTCCCCAGGTTTGTCCTGCTGCTCAACCCCGATACTGTCCTTCCGTCCGACGCGCTGGCGGAGATGGTCGCATTCATGGGAGCACATCCGCGGGCGGGCGCGGCCGGCCCTAAACTGGTGCGGCTTGACGGCTCGTTGGATAAAGCGTGCCGCCGATCGTTCCCGACCCCCGTCACGTCTCTTTACCACCTGCTGAAATTCGATAAGCTGTTTCCGCGTAGCCCGCGCTTTGCGCGCTACGATCTGTCTTATCTCGATCCCGACGCGGTGGCGCGCGTGGATGGTATCGTTGGGGCGTTCATGCTCGTGCGCGGTGAAGCGATCGCGCAGGCCGGCCTGCTGGACGAGACCTTTTTTATGTACGGCGAAGATCTGGACTGGGCGAAGCGCATCACCGACGCGGGGTGGGAAGTGTGGTATAACCCCAGGGTGACCGTGCTGCACATCAAAGAAGCGGCCAGCCGGCACTCCTACCGGGCGCGCGTCGAGTTCTACCGCGCGCTCACCATTTTCTACGAAAAACATTATCGGGCAGCGACGCCCTTCTACCTCGACTGGGTGATCCGGGGCGGCGTGTGGCTCTTCGGTGGCCTGGACCTGCTGGCCCGGCGGTTGCGCGGCCAGTTCCGGGCACCGCGATCGGATGCCGCGACTCGAGGTGCGGTTCCATGAGACGCTCGCGTATTTTGTTTGTCGTCAGTCTGATCCTGACCGACGCGACCATGAGCCTGTTAGCCTTCTTCATCGCCTACCTGGTTCGGCGTTGGACGCACGGCTCGGAGATCGGCCGCTCCGACTATTGGTTGTTGTCCGGTGTCCAAATGGTCGCCACACTGGTGGTGTTCTTCTTCTACAAGTTCTACCATCGGCGTCACGCCGCGCTGCTGGTCGATGAGGTTTACCGGTTGCTGGGGGCGGTGACCGTCGCGACGCTGATCACAGTTGCTTTCATCTCATTTGTCTTGCGCGACACGCTGCAACTTCAGCGTTTAATGCTGGTGCTGGCGTGGGCGGCGGGCCTTGTCACGCTGACGCTCGGCCGGATCATCTACGGCCGGGTTCAACGAGCTTTGCAGCGCCGCGGCACCGGCGCCGAACGGGTATTGATCGTCGGCACGGGTGAGGTGGGCCGGATGATCTTGCAGAAGATCCAGCACACCCCCGGTCTGGGTTATCGGGTTGTGGGCTTTGCGGATGCAACTTGCGTGCCGTCCGAACGGAACGGTCAGCCGTCGGGGCATGCCAAGGTGATGGGCCTGCCGGTACTCGGTACCGTCGATCACCTCCCGCAACTGATCGAAAGCCAGGGCATCGATGAAGTGATTATCGGCCTGCCCGAGGCGACCCATCAGGAGTTGGTCGGAATCGTCTCGCAGTGCGAGCGCGAGAAGGTGAGCATTCGCGTTTTCCCGGACGTGTTCCAGATCATGGCATCCGAAGTCACCATCAGCGACCTGGGCGGCTTGCCGTTACTCACCATCCGCGATGTGGCGCTGCGTGGCTGGAAGCTGACCCTGAAGCGCATGGTGGATGTGGCCTGTTCCGGCGCGTTTTTGCTGGTGGCGTCACCGATCATGATGCTCACCGCGCTGATAGTTAAGCTGGATTCGCCTGGGCCAGTTTTCTTTGTCCAAGACCGAATGGGACTGGATGCCAAGCGGTTCAAGATGCTCAAATTCCGTTCCATGCGCGCCGACGCCGAGCGGAATGGGCCCGGCTGGACGACCGAGAATGACCCGCGGCGTACCCGCGTCGGCGCGTTCATCCGCAAGGCATCCATCGACGAGCTGCCGCAGTTTATCAATGTGTTGATGGGCGATATGAGCCTCGTCGGCCCCCGCCCTGAGCAGCCCGCCTACGTCGAACAGTTCCGCCAAAGCATCCCCCGCTACATGGAACGCCACCGCGAAAAAGCCGGCCTCACCGGCTGGGCGCAGATCAACGGCCTGCGCGGTGACACTTCCATCGCCGAGCGCACTAAGTACGATCTTTGGTATATCGAGAACTGGTCGCTCTGGCTCGACTTCAAGATCATACTCCGTACCGCGTTCGGCGCGTTCACCAGCAAATCCGCCTACTGACGACCGACGATAGACCATAGACGATAGATCACGACCATCGTCTATCGTCTATGGTCCATCGTCTTTTTGACACCCCTGCTGCTTCATGCTATTATTGCGCATGTTGATTTAGCACTCTACGCATGAGAGTGCTAAATCAAGATAGAGGCTTTGATGATGACTGAAATGACGCCGCGGCGCCAGGCTGTTTTGGGTTTGGTGATCCGTGCGTACATCGAAAAAGGCTTGCCGGTCGGGTCAAAGACGTTTGTAGAGTCCTATGGGCTGGGCATCAGTTCGGCAACCATCCGGAATGAGATGGCCGCGCTGGAGGAGATGGGTTTCCTGACCCATCCTCACACTTCCGCCGGCCGCATTCCCACCGAGCTGGGTTATCGGTATTTTGTCGAATATCTGCTGGGGGAGACAGAATTACCGCAGCCCGAACAGCTTATGATCCGCCATCAGTTTCATCAGGCCCGATTCGAGTTGGATCAATGGGTGCGGCTGGCAGTGGCCGTTCTGGCACACACCACGCGCAAGCCCGCCCTGGCCACACCGCCAAGGTCGCGCGAGAGTCAGTTCAAGCATTTGGAGCTGATCAGCCTCCGTGATACGCTGATTCTGATGGTGTTGGTGCTCATGGGTGGCACCGTAAAACAACAAATGCTTACCCTGGATGAGCCGGTGGAGCAGGAAACGCTGAGCCGCCTTTCCTACCAGTTCAATGATCTGTTCAAGGGATTGGCGGCTCGCCAGATCAGTACGCAGATGACCAGCCTGTCGGACCTGGATAGCCAGGTCGCCAATATCGTCGTGCAGGTGATGTCAGCCGTGGATGGGCTTGCCGACGACCTGGTGTATCGTGATGGGTTGATCCACATCCTCAGCGAGCCCGAATTCGCGGACGGCGGCCAGGTGCGGGAGATCGTTCAGACGCTGGAAGGGCCTTCGCTCGGTGCCATCGTTGCCAGCGCGGCGCAACCGTTGGAGGTCGGCGGCGTGCAAGTATTGATCGGCGGCGAGGGCCGCTGGCAGGAGTTTTCCGATCTGGCGTTGGTGCTGTCGCGCTACGGTGTCGTGGGCGGAGCCAGTGGCTTGCTGGGTGTCATCGGCCCCGTGCGCATGACGTACGATCGGACCATCGGCGCAGTGCGCTATGTCTCTCGACTGATGAGCGATCTGGTCAGCGATTGGTATGACACCGGAATCGTCGACGGTTAAGCAGGGAGCTGTTGAACGTTCAGCGCGGAATCCTCAGCGACAAGGAGTATTGAGTCGAAACATGGCCGATGTAGAATTGCCTACCAATCAGGCAAGCGACGAGCTGGCCGGCCAGCCGACCAGCCAGGAGACCGCCCCGACGGTAGCCGAGCTTCAAGCGCAGGTCTCTCAAACCCAGGCCCAGGCTGCTGAATATCTGGACAACTGGCGCCGCGCGACCGCCGAACTGAGCAATGCCCGCAAGCGTATGCAGCGCGAGGCCGAGGAGTATCGAGCCGCAGCCGCCGAACGTGTGCTGCAGAAGTTGCTGCCGGTCGTGGACGACATGGATCGGGCCTTCGCGAACGTGCCAACCGATGAAGCTGACAGCGACTGGATCAACGGCTTTCGTATGATCCAGCGGAAGCTGCATGGGTTGCTGGAGGGTGAGGGGGTAACAGCCATCCCGGCCGAGGGGCAGCCTTTCGATCCTGCCGTGCATTTTGCCGTGACGCATGAGGAGGCACATGGCTTCAATGATGGTCAAATCATCGCCGAACTGGCTCGCGGGTACAGGCTGAACGACAAGGTGCTGCGGCCAAGCATGGTGCGTGTGGCAAAAGAAGCGACGAGTTGAAGGATAAGTTAAAGGTTCAAGGTTGAAGGTTCAAAGCAATTCATCATGTAACCTTGAACCTTGAACTTTCAACCTATCACCAGTTGACACAAGGAGTCATTGATCTATGAGCAAGATTGTCGGCATTGACCTGGGCACCACCAACTCGGTGGTCGCTGTGATGGAAGGCGGCGAGCCGGTCGTGATCCCGAGCGCCGAGGGTTCAAGGCTCTTCCCGTCGGTAGTCGCCATTAACCCGAAAAACAGCGAGCGCATGGTGGGACAGGTGGCGCGTCGTCAGGCGATTACCAACCCGGACAACACGATCTTTTCTGTCAAGCGCTTGATGGGCCGGCGCTACACCGATCCCGAGGTTGTTAAAGCTCGCAAGATCCTGCCATACCGGATCATCGAGCACAGCAACAACGATGCGTGGGTGGAAATGGGCGGCAAGAGCTACAGTCCGCCCGAGATCTCGGCCATGATCCTGCAGAAGATCAAGACCGACGCCGAAGCGTACCTGGGTGAGCCGGTGACACAGGCGGTCATCACAGTGCCGGCGTACTTCAACGACAGTCAGCGCCAGGCCACCAAGGATGCGGGCAAGATCGCCGGGCTGGACGTGTTGCGCATCATCAACGAGCCTACCGCCAGCGCGTTGGCCTACGGCCTGGATAAGAAGGTGGACCAGAAGATCGCGGTTTACGACCTGGGTGGTGGTACCTTCGACATCTCCATCCTGGATGTGGGCGAGGGTGTCTTCCAGGTGCTCAGCACCAACGGCGACACCTTCCTGGGCGGCGATGACTTCGACCAACGCATCATCAATTGGATCTGCGATGAGTTCAAGCGTGAGCAAGGCATCGACCTGCGCTCCGACCGGATGGCGCTGCAACGCCTGAAGGAGGCTGCGGAGAAGGCCAAGATCGAGCTCTCCACCGTGATGCAAACTGAGATCAACCTGCCGTTCATTACCGCTGACGCGAGCGGGCCCAAGCACCTGCAGATGAACCTGACCCGTTCGAAGCTGGAGCAACTCACCGGCGACCTGATCGAGCGCACCATCGAGCCGTGCAAGCAGGCCCTGGCCGATGCCAAACTCAAGCCAAGCGAGATCGCGGAGGCGGTGCTGGTAGGCGGTATGACCCGCATGCCCGCCGTGCAGGAGGCCGTGCGCAAGTTCTTCGGCCGCGAGCCGCACAAGGGCGTGAACCCGGACGAGGTGGTGGCGATCGGCGCGGCGATTCAGGCTGGTGTCCTGGGCGGCCAGGTGAAGGATATTTTGCTACTGGATGTCACACCGCTGACGCTGTCAATCGAGACGATGGGCGGTGTTGCTACGCAGATGATCGAGCGCAATAGCACCATCCCGACCAAGAAGACGCAGATCTTCTCCACCGCGTCCGACATGCAGACCGAGGTGGAGGTGGTAGTGACCCAGGGCGAGCGGCCGATGTCTCGCGACAACAAGCTGCTAGGCAACTTCCGGCTGACCGGCATCCCGCCGGCCCCGCGCGGCGTCCCGCAGATCGAGGTCACCTTCGACATCGACGCCGACGGCATCCTCCACGTGAGCGCCAAGGACAAAGCCACCGGCCGCGAGCAGAGCATCAAGATTACTGCGTCCAGCGGCCTGGCCAAAGACCAGGTGGAGCAGATGGTGAAGGACGCCGAGCGTCATGCCGACGAGGATCGCAAGCGCAAGGCCGAGATCGAGGCGCGCAACAAGGCCGACAACGCCCATTACCAGGTACAGAAGTTCCTGCAGGACAACGGCGACAAGCTGACCGACGCGGACAAGAAGACGCTGCAGGGGCAGATGGACACGCTGAAGGCCGCGCTCGACCGCAACGCGAGCGCCGAAGATCTGGAGAAAGCGACCGACAAACTGATGGACGAATGGCAGAAGGTCGGTGCCAAGATGTACCAGCAGTCCGGTCCGCAGACCCCACCCCCCGGCGCCGGCCCGCAGGGCGGCCCCGGCGGCCCATCCGGCGATGGTGGTGAGGACGTGGTCGAAGGAGAGTACCGGAAGGTCTAGCGCTTCGACGCCTGGACATGATGATAATACGCCGCCCCAATTTGGGACGGCGTATTTGTGTGGACTCATCAGATGGCTTGAAGACGACCATATACGGCGTCATTTGTTTGCCAACCGACGCTTCATTTCTTCGAGGGTAATCGGCTCTTCCTGCCGGCGTTCCGCCACGATCGCAAGATCGTGCAAGTCCTCAAGCAAGGCCTCGTATTGTTTCAAGGAAAGAACCACCGCGGTTCTCTTGCCTTTTGCGTCCACGATGAATTGCTCCTGTACCGCATTCATGTCATGGTGCTCCTCTCGTCAAAAATCGGGTTCGCGCAGCGCAACTCGCTCGACCTTGTTCTAGCTAGATTATAACATGCAACCACGTACGATATACTATTGCGTCTGGCACTACTCGATGGCGTCAGCTCTATACCTGCTACTTGTGGGGAAGGTACCCCGATGGCTTTCCGGGAGGATGTTGACGCTAGCGGTTTGTTGTCTCTTGAATTTTATTCAATGTAGTATCAATCTAATTTACCTCCTTTGACAAGATATGAGTCCGGTGCTACACTCCACGTACGCAACACGTGATACGCAATATGGAGGTGCAGCATGTACCTTACTCCATCCAAATGTCCCGTCTGCGGTGAGGGGCTGGCGGTGACCCGGCTCGTTTGCCCGTCGTGCGACAGTGCTATCGAGGGGCGGTTCCAGCTCAGCCGGCTGGAGGCGCTGACGCCCGAACAGCGTGCGTTCGTCGAGCTTTTCGTGCGCTGCGAAGGCAAGCTCAACTGGCTGGCACAGGAGCTAAAAGTGTCGTATCCCACTGTGCGCGGCAGGCTGGACGATGTGATTCGCGCCATGGGCTACGAGGTGCGCGACATGCCGCCGGCCGAGGAGAAGGCTCGCGCCGCTGAGCAGCGCCAGGCGATCCTGGACGAGCTTTCGGCCGGCAAGATCACGTCTGTTGAGGCGGTCAAGCAGTTGCAGGGGCTCAGCGGGTGACGCCAAAAGTTGAGCGTTACACGTTGGGCATTACAGGTTCGGTCGTGGGTTGTTGACCTGCCAACCTGCTATCAGGAGGATTATGATGAGCGACTATATCACATACCCGGCGAGCGGGGTCACAGAACTGACTATCGAGGAGATAGCGCGGGATGGGGTGGCGCGCGGCGTGCCGGGGACTACACAAATCCAGGTGGTTTACGAGCCGTTCGAGCGCGACACAGCTCCGTCATTCGTCGCCGAGGGAACGGCTGTGCGTTTCACCGGCGCGGTAGCCACACGCGTATTCGTGCCCGAAGGCATCGGGTTGACTATCGGCCAGGCGCGGGGTGACCTCCGGGTCCAGGGCCTGAACGGCGAGATCAAGCTCGATGTGGTGCGAGGCGACCTGCGACTGGACACGCTCTCCAATGTGGTCGTGGTGGGGGAGGCTGACGGCGACGTCCGAGCAGAAGGGGTGGCCGATCTGCGGTTGACCAGCCGGTGTCACGGCGACTTGCGCTTCGATGGCGGCGGCGCGCTGGCCATCGCCGACCTCTCGGGCGACCTGCGCCTGAGCGTCGCCACGAGCGTCCACCTGGGCTACGCACACGGTGATCTGTGGGCCGAGAAGGTGACGGGCAGCCTCCAGATCGAGCACGTCGACGGTGACACTCGTCTGAGCGAGATCGGTGGCCTGTGCACGCTGGACACCCTGTCGGGCGATTTTCGCGGCGCGGGGCTGGCCGGCGGGTTAACCGCAACCCGAATCGGCGGAGATGCGGCGCTGACCGGGCCATTCGTGTCGCCGGAGGGCTACACGCTCGCTGCCGATGGCGATGTCCACGTCCAATTGCCCGCCGATGCCGATTTGCGACTCACCGTCCGGGCGAGCGGCCGCATCCGATCGGATGTACCGTTGACCCCTATGGGCGATGGCTCGCCGACCTTCTCCGCGTCAGTGGGCCAGGGCACAGGGCGCGTGAACCTGGTCGCTCGCGGTGACGCGCGCATCACTCAGGTCGGTGCCCCGAAGACAGGCACGAGCTGGGAGCCACGCGGACGTACTGGCAGTGATCCGTTCGCCGAGTTGAGCAACCTGGGCGAACGCATTCGCCAGCAGGTCACCACGTCTCTGGCCTCCGCGGGGATCATCATTGAGACCGGCGAACCGAACCTGGGCCGAGGCGATCGCAAGCGGGGTCAGCGCGGCTACCCGCCGTCTTCGCCACCCCCGCCGACCCCACCATCCGCGCGCGCCAGGCATTCTGCGTCCTCATCATCCTCTGAAGAGCAGATGGCCATCCTGAAGATGGTCGAAGATGGTAAGATCACAGCGGAGGAAGCCGAGACCTTGCTCAAGGCGTTAGGCGCTTACAGGTGAAATTCTTGTACAGCCAGCAAGAAATTCTCACGCAAAGCCGCAAAGTCGCAGAGTGATTTCTTGGCGCCTTTGCGCCTTTGCGTGAGTCATTTGGTTCCGGCTCGTCCGGGTTAGGGGCGTAGTCAGGTCTCTGGTATACTGAAGGCGGGCTTTCAGCAGGGGAGGAGTGCCAGAGGGCCCCACTCCGGTGGAGGTTCGCAGTGTATGGCAGCGTATGTCATCGTCCGTTCCGATGCAATGCGCGACGGGCCGCAGCCGTTCGATGCCGGCCGGCACATGCGCCAGGTGGCCCAGTTGGTCGGCCAGGTCTTCGCGGATGAGCTCGACGACCGCGGACGCGGTGCATTGCGTGAGATGGAGTTTGCCGGCCGGCTAAGCCCGTTTCTGGGTGGGCTGACGAGCGCGGCCCTGTTCAGCGAGGGTCTCTACGGGTACGTGTGGCTCAGTGAAGGGCGAGTCGTCGGCAACGTGACGCTTCAGGAAGCTGACACGACCGGCCTGCGCTGGCGGATCACCAATGTCGCCGTGTTGCCCGAGTATCGAGGACGCGGCATTGCCCGGATTCTGATGCAGGAGACGCTGCATGAAATTGCCCGGCATTCGGGCTCCTGGGCGATCCTGCAGGTGCGGACAGGCAACGAAGTAGCCCATGGCCTTTACCTCAGCCTGGGGTTCGTGGACGTGTGCCGCGATGGGATTTGGCAACGGCCTGCCGCTCCGGCTCACCTCCCCGAACTCGACCCCCAGGTGCCGCTTGAGCCGTTACGCACGCTGACGGGAGTTGAGTGGCTCGATCTGGTCCGGGCCTCCCGTACGGTCCTTGCCCAGTGGGCGGAACCGATCAACCCGGCCAGCTATCAGTTGGGCTTGCGGCATCTGCTGGGAGAGGTGTTAGGCCGCTGGTCCGGCCTGTATCGGGTCGAGCGATGGGGCGCCTGGGAAAATGGCCGTCTCATGGGCGCGGTGGAAAGCCGGGCTGACAGTCTCCGCGCGATGGATACCCTGCGATTTGCGGTTCGTCCCGAAGCACACGGCCGATTGGAACGTGCCCTGGTGGCGCGGGGGTTGCGCTCGCTGGCGGAAGCTGGGGGTTGGCGGCCGATTGTGGTTGAGCACAGCGGTGACCAGGCTGAGGGTGTAGCCGCGCTCGAAAGCGCGGGCTTCCGTGTGCAGCGCGATCTGGTCACCATGCGCCGGAAGATCACACCAGAGGACAAACGTTGAAAGGTACGAAAATGGCAACCACCGAAGAACGCATGCGTATCCTGAAGATGATTGAGAATAAGCAGATCACGGCAGAAGAAGGCGCCAGGCTGTTAGAAGCGCTGCGTGCTTCCAACGCCGAAACTCAAGCCGGAGGCGGCGCATTTAAAGCCCGCTGGCTGCGCATCCGGGTTACCGATCTGCTTAGCAACCGGGTGAAGGTCAACGTCAGCCTGCCGATCGGCCTGGTGGATGTCGGCCTGAAGATGGGCGCGCGCTTTGCCCCAGAGATGGCCGGCCTGGATGTTGGCGCCATACAGGCCGCCCTGAGAGAAGGGATCCAGGGACGCATCCTTGAGATGGATGACGAAGATGATGATGAACGGGTGGAGGTTTTTGTGGAATGACGGCTGGGCAGCCGGGAAACAGGCCCCGGATGGCTGATCGGGTCCGACGCGACTTTTCGCGCCCTGCGGCGTATTGCAGACAGAACAATGAACTGACCGGCCAGCAACCTTGACCGACATCCGAGGAGATACGCCATGCGATTCCTGATTCGTGTTCTCATCAATGCTGTGGCTTTGTGGGTTGCCAGCGCCCTGATCCAGGGCATCAGCTACAACGGGGGATGGACGACCCTCCTCCTGGTGGCACTGGTATTCGGCATCCTGAACGCCGTGATCCGGCCCATCCTCAAGCTCCTGACCTGTCCACTTTTGATCTTGACATTGGGTCTGTTTACCCTGGTGCTAAATGCGGCCATGCTGCTGCTGACCAGTTCCCTGTCACAGGCATTGGGCCTCGGATTTCACGTGGACGGATTCTGGCCTGCGTTCTGGGGCGGAGTGATCATCAGTGTTGTCAGCATCGTGCTGTCGGTGTTTGTGAGGGATGAAGAACGGCAGTAAACGGAGCGGATTTAGGTGTTGGGGACTAGGGATTAGGTATTGGGGATTAGGTATTGGGGATTAGGTATGTATTGGATATTGACGAGTATGCTGAGGGTTAAAAGTCCCTAATCCCTAATCCCTAATATCTAATACTGGGCGTGAGATCCTCGGTATTAGATGTTAGGGATTCATGCCTGGTTTGCCGCCCTGCGCAACTGTAGCCGTGCCCACGTTGCGGCGCCGAGAAGTCCGGCCAGGTCACCGAGTTGCGCCGGCACGATCTTCACGTCCTTTGCGCCACGTTTATTGATGAAATACTGGTAAGCCACCGCGCGGATCGGTTCCAGGTACTTCTCGCCCAGCGCCTCGACCACCCCGCCACCTAGAACGATCAGCTCCGGGTCCAACAGGTTGACCAGCGAGGCGACTGCCAGCCCCAGGTAGAACTGTGACCGGCCGATGACCTCCCGGACAAGAGGATCCTCTTTGTCCCAGGCCTCCGCCAGCGCCCCACTGGTCAGGCGATCGCTCTTGTCGAGGATTTGAGGGATAAGGCTGTCGCGGCCGGCCTTGATGCCCGCCCAGATGTCCCGCTCAATGGCCGTGCGGCTGGCCAGCGCTTCCAGGCAGCCACGGTTGCCGCAGCCGCAGACCGGCCCCTCCGCCAACAGGATCATATGCCCTACTTCGGCGCACGCTTTGCGCCATCCCTGACGTAATGCTCCATCGAGGATCAACCCCCCGCCGATGCCGGTGCCCACAAAGATGCCGACCATGTCCTTGACACCTTTGCCGGCGCCCAGGGTGTGTTCACCCAGCGTGCCCAGGTTCACGTCATTTTCGATGAACGCCGGCAGGCCCAGCCCCTCACTAAGCATTTGGGCTAACGGCACGTCATCCCAGCCGACAAGATTTGGGGTGCGGAGTACGAGGCCGCGATCCGGGTCCAGGGGGCCGGGCGCGCCGGTGCCCAACGCGGCGATATCATCCAGCTCGAGACCCGCCGCCTCCACAGCGTCGCGCGCCGTCTTGATCATGCGTTCGATGACGATTTGAGGGCCGCCCGCGGCCTTGGTGCTGCGCTTGGCGGTACCCAACACTTTGCCGTCGATGCTGACAACACCGGCCAGGATTTTCGTTCCGCCCAAATCCATGCCGATGACTGGCTTGTCTGCCGCCGCCTTATCCGTCGCCTGTTTGCCCATGACGTGTTCCTCCAACCTCTTACCCTAAGTTAGCATTGCTGAATAGATACGCGGGATAGATTATACCACAGCCAGAAACAGAAAGCCCCCGGCGTCGCTATGGACTTCGGGGGCTTTGTTGCAGATCCGCAGGCGGAACATGCGGTATAAAGCCAAACGGGTGCGTTCAAACTTACTGGCGCAGCAGCGGCCGGAACTTGTATCCGTAGAGGATTTGACCTTCGTTGCCTTCCTGGGTCAACTTGCGGGTGACCATTTCCACGGGCATACCGATCTTGACCTCCTCGGTATCCACGTCGGTCAACTGGGCGGTGACCATCGGCCCTTCCTCCAGCTTGACCAGCGCCATGGTATAGGGCGCGTATTCCTCAAACCCCGACGGTGCATTGTACATCGTGGTGAATGAATAGATCTCGCCGCGGCCGCTGAGGTTGGTCCAACTCTGTTTCTGCTCCGCACAGTGCGGGCAGACGTCCCGAGGCGGAAAGATCGTGGTACCGCAGTTATCACAGATCTCGGCCTTCAGGCTATAGCGCTGCTGGCGGGTCCGCCAGTTGCGGGGAATGGACATGCTCAAATCCTCCTGGATAAATGCTGATCGCAGAACGCTGAATGCTCGCCGCTCGTCATGCGCATTGGAGAGCATAAGCGTCTGGACATGGAACGTATTCTAGGCCGGCGTGACCGTCAAAAGCTATCAACAACGCCCGAATCAAGCCAAACACAACCGCTGATAGGTTTTGACAGATCAAAACGATGAATGAATCAACAAATCACGCACCGCGTCACGCCGCTCCCAGGATGTGCGTGATCACCGTCGCGCCGCTGCCCCCGATGTTTTGCGCCATGCCGATAGCTGCGCCCTGGACCTGGTTGGCGCCTGCCCGCCCTGTCAACTGCTCTACGACTTCTACCACCTGGTAGAGGCCCGTCGCGCCTACCGGATGCCCGCGCGCCTTGAGCCCGCCCATGGTGGAAATCGGCAGTCGACCGCCGATGGCGATCTCGCCGTCGCGTGCCATGTCCACTGCCCGGCCGCGCGGGGAGAAGCCCGCGGCCTCCAGCGACAATGCCGCCATAATGCTGAACGCGTCGTGGAGCTCGAACAGGTGGATGTCGGCCGGGGTAAGACGCGCCTGAGCATAGGCTTTCTGGCTGGAGATCACCACTGCGTCCATGGTCATCGGATCGCGGCGGTCGTGAATCGCCAGGCTATCGACTGCCACCGACGAGGCCAGGATTTGCGCCCTGGCCTTCGACCGGTAGAGTTCGGCCGGAGCCAGCACGACACAGGCTGCTCCATCGCACACCGGACTGGAGTCCAGCAGGTTGATCGGATCGGCGATCATGCCGGCCCTGGCATAAGCCGCCGCGCTGACCGGGCTGCGAAACATGGCGTAGGGGTTGTTGACGCCGTTGCGGTGCGCGTTAACGGTGAACGCCGCGAAGGCGTCCTTGGTCACGCCGAAATCGTGCATGTAACGGCGCATCAGCAGCGCATTCAGCCCCACGAAGCTGATCCCCTGGCTGACCTCGTACTCCTGATCGGCGGCGGTCGCCAGCGCCAATGTGACCTCGTCGCCTATGGCATCGGTCATCTTTTCCACACCGCAGGCCAGCACCAGGTCGTGCATGCCGCTGGCAACGGCCATCACGCCCACCCGCAGTGCCGCCGCGCCGGAACCACAGGCTGCCTCAATTTTCATCGCCTCGATGCCCCGCAGGCCGACGAAATCGGCGATGAGCGCGCCCAGGTGCTCCTGTCCTGCCAACGGACCCGAAAGCATGTTGCCGACATACAGGGCGCTCGCGGTCTCAATGTCCGCGTCCCGCATCGCCGCCACAATGGCGTCGTGTGCCAGGTGGCGCAGCGACTTATCCCAGTGTTCTCCCACCGGCGTCTGGCCGATGCCGATGATGACTACATCTCTCATGAACTGACCTCGTGGTTCACGTGCTGCGTACTGCGTATTGCGTGATCCGTTTTTGCCTGTTTTTCCCATCCACCAGTTTCCCAATTTACCAGTTTCCCAGTTTACCTGTCACCAGTTTCCCCATTTTCCAATTTACCACTCTACCAGTTTCCCCATCCCCCCGTCACTCCATCTGCAACTTGTGTCGGTACCGCGCGTAAGTGGCGTAGTCGATCACCTTGCGCCGGGCGATATAATCTTGCGTTTTCGGCGCCCGGTCGCGGGCCTCGACGATGCGATCGGTGACCCGGATGGAGAATGCGTCGGAGCCGGCCCCCGAGCCGAAGGAAACCATGAAGACGCGGTCGCCAGGCTTCGCCTCGTCCAATATCGCGGTCAGGCCGACGAGCGATGAGCCGGCATACGTGTTCCCGATGACGGGCACCAGCAGCCCGGTCTTGATTTGCTCTGGGGTGAAGCCCAACATTTCGGCGGCGCGCTGCGGGAACTTGGTGTTGGGCTGGTGAAACACGGCGTAAGTGTAATCGGATGGCTGCGTGCCCAGCTCCTCCATGAGCTTGCGCCCCGCGCTGGTGATGTGCTCGAAATAAGCCGGTTCGCCGGTGAAGCGATGGCCGTGACTGGGATAATGCGCGTAGGCCCGGCGCCAGAAGTCCGGTGTGTCGGTGACGTGCGACAACATCGCCTCGTAGATAGCCACACTCTCCTCCGCCGGGCCAACGATGAACGCTGCGCCGCCGGAAGCAGCCGTATACTCCAACGCATCGCCGGGCCGCCCCTGCGCGGTGTCCATGCCGATGGCGAGCACATAGCGGCCCATCCCCGAACCTACGATGCCGACGCCCATGACGACCGCCTCACTGCCGGCCTTGCAGGCGAACTCCAGATCGGCCGCCTGGACTCCGGGCGTCGCTCCGATGGCCTCCGCGACGATGGTGGAAGTGGGCTTGACCGCGTAAGGATGCGATTCGCTGCCCACCCACACGGCCCGGATTTCCTGCGGATTGATCCTGGCACGGGCCAGCGCGCTGCGTGCCGCCTCGATCGACATGGTCAGGGTGTCCTCGTCCAGCCCGGCGACCGCTTTCTCTTTGATCGGCAGCCCGCCGGAGCCGGATGTCCACACGCGTGCGACCTCAGCGGCCGGCAACCGGAAGCGAGGCACGTATGCCCCGTAGCCGACGATTCCTACCTCGCGATCTGGTTTCAGCATGAAGAAGAATCTCCCTCAAGACGGATTCATTTTGTGCGCAACTGCGCCAGCAATTCCTGGGCGCGGTCGGCTCGAATCTGGCGCTCAGCGACTAACGTTGCGGCCACCTGGTCCACCTCGGCGGCCTGAGCGCCCGCGGCGATAGCGACTTGCCGGGCGTGCAACGCCATGTGCCCGCGCTGAATGCCCTCGGTGGCCAGCGCCCGGATGGCGGCCAGGTTTTGCGCCAGGCCCACCGCGGCGATGATCTCGGCCAGCTCGCGCGCGGTCTTCACGCCCATGATTTGCAGCGCCAGCCGCGCGAGCGGATGCACTCGCGTCGCCCCGCCGACGATCCCTACAGCTAACGGTAGCTCGATGCTGCCGACCAGCGCCGGCCCTGCACCCGTCCCCCGGTCACCGGGGGAGAAGGACCAGGCGGAAAGGGAGCGGTAGGTGCCATCACGTGCTGCGTAGGCGTGCGCGCCCGCCTCAATCGCCCGCCAATCATTGCCGGTCGCCAGTACCACGGCGTCCACGCCGTTCATGATGCCCTTGTTGTGCGTTGCCGCCCGGTAGGGATCCACCGCGGCGAAGGCGTACGCCTCGACGATGCGTTGTGCGACCAGCTCACCAGGGAATTCCGGCGTTTCCAGCGCCTTAGCAGGGATGACGCAACGAGCTCGCGCCAGCCGTCGGTCGGCCAGGTTCGACAGGATGCGCAGGTTGACCCGCCCCCCAGTAATCTCTTCCACCAACGGCGCCAGCGCCTCGCACGCCGTGTTGATCATGTTGGCGCCCATCGCGTCCCGGCAATCGTAGATCAGGTGGAGCGCCAGCATGGGACCGGCCGGACTCTCGGGGAGGACACGCACCTCCACATCCCGTGCGCCGCCGTGCAGGCTGATCACCACGGGGTCGGTGCTGTTCGCCAGGTCGATCAGCCGCTGCTTCTGCGCGCTGATCCTGGCAGCGGCCGCGTCCACGTCGGCCAGGCCTACCACCTGGATTTGGCCGATCATCAGCGGCTCGGCGGACTCGGCGTGGAACCCGCCCCCCGCGCGGGCCAGCCGGGCGGCGAAGCTTGCGCCGGCCACCACCGACGGTTCCTCGATCACCATCGGCACAAGCACGTCCCGGCCGTTGATCACGAAGTTCGTGGCGATGCCCAGCGGCAGTGCGTAGGTCGCCACGACGTTCTCCACCATCTTGTCGGCCTGCTCTAGCGCCAGACCGCCTGGCGTCTGAAGGGCGTCCATAATCGCCGCGGCACGCTCTGGGGAGGCGCTCACCCAATCGGCTACGATGTGCTGGCGCTCAATAGAAGACAGGTTGTAGAAGCCGCTGATGCGTGAGGATCGTCCCATGGCACAAACTCCGGTTTCAAAGCTGCACGTTCCAAACCAAACAAAACCGGCCACCGGCCGGATCTCAGAACCATCGGACTATAAAACCGCTGTGCTCTCAAAAGCTATCAGGATCACTGCCCGAGGGTAGCGAGCGGGAGAATGACGGCCGCAACAGGCCCGGTAAGCAGTTGCGGGAACAGGCCAAGCAGCATCCCTGTCAGCACTAAAGCAGTCGCCAACAGCGCAACACCGCGCGGCTCGCGTTGCACCGGTGATGCCGTCAGGTCGCCGAAACAAGCCCGCCCGGCGCGCACGGTGCCAGCGAGGACTCCCAACCCACCGACCAGCAGGAAAAGCGCCCACCGGGGATCGACTTCGGACACCAGTTGCAGGAGCGCCCAGCGCGATGCGAACTGTGCGGTCAACGGCATCCCGGCCAGGCCGAATCCACCGGCTACCAGCGCCACCACCGCCCACGGCATACGTGAGGCCGCGCCTGTGATCCGGCTCAACCGATCGCTTTCCATGTGGTGACGGATCAATGCTGCACCGGTTGCCATGGTCAAGAGCGCGACCGTCCTGGTGAGCAGCAACCAGATAGCCGTAGGAAGCCCTGCCGTGCCGCGCAAGCTCAGCGCCACGATGAGGATGCCGTAATCATAGAGCGATGCGTAGCCCAGGATGCGTCCCAGGCGTCGTTGCGCGGCGGTAAGCGTCCCGCCGAGCACGGCGGTGAGTACCCCCAACCACAACAGCCAGCGGGCGCTGTCCACAGCCGAGGCCATCCAGGGGTAGGTGACAAGGAAACGCTGAAGGAGGAACAAGGTGATCGCCTGCCCGCCGATCCACAGGAACGCAGCAACCACTGGCGGCGCCTGCTCCGCCACCGAAGGAACCGCCACGTGCAACGGCGTCGGCTGCAACAGAAGAACGAAACCCACGATCAGGAGCCAGCCCGCGATGCGGTAGGGAGTCTGGTCATCGGGATTAAGCGGCGCCTGATCGATATACCAGGAGGCGACGACGAACAATGGTGTGGCTAAGGTCGGGAACAGCAGTTGGCGCCAGGCGCCCCGTGTACTGCCCGGCCGGCCTGCCTGGATCAGGAAGACGGCCAGGGCGGCGGCCACAACGACGGCGAACGGCGCCAGAATGAGCGGCTGGAGCAGAACGACGATGCTCAACAGCGCCACCAGAATCAGCCCGAAGGGATAGAAGCTGCGCCCCTGGTAGGTTTGCCAGACCAACACGAACGTGATGGCCGCAGCGCCAAGCAAAAAGACCAGCAGTGCCCGGGAGGCAGGCGTGATCTGAAACGATAGTTCACCCCAGGTCAGCCGTTGGCCCAGGAACACCGGGCGGCCGAGAATCTTGACCGGGACACTGAGCGGCAGCCTCCATAACCCGACTGCCAGGAGCAGCGATACCCCCGCTGCCAGCAATGAAGCGATCGGCTCGAACCGGCGCAGCAAGTACGCCGCCGCCGCAGCGATCAGCAAAAGCGCCAGGAGGAGCGATGGTCCAGCGATCACGGGCGCCCTCCGATGAGGCGTGCATCTGTCTCCAACTCGTCCTGCTCGTCCGGCGATGAGGTTGCCAGCCCCCGCGCTAACACCAGGTAGGCGATGGCCAGGCTGAGCAACACCTGTCCGCTCAGCCAGAACCCTACCAACATCTGGCGCTGGATCAACTTAAACAGCAACAACTCTGTTCCTTCGAGGAATGTCAGCAGACACAACCCGGCGTGCAGCGGCTCTTCATGCAGGGCGAGGCCCAACAGGCTCATCATAACCAGCCAGGATACCGCGTCACGAAACAGCGGATCCAGCATTGGCAGCGGCACCTTGGTGCGTACCGTGAAGAACGTGACCGCGGCCAGGCCGACCGCCAGCACCCGGAAGCTGGTCAGCGACGCCATGATCGGCCATTGGGCTTCCCGTCGCCGGCCGGCCTGCGGGATCCAGCGCAATTGGCGCGCCGACAGGAACAACAGCACAGCAATTAACCCGCCAGCAATCGCTTGCATCAACGCCCAGGCGGTGGGAATAATCTGCGAAAGCAATAAGGCCAGCATGACGGAGACCACCGCATACCCGAACAAGCTCAGCCGCCAGTCACGTGTGATCACGATAAGCGCCGCGCCCGCGCCGGCCAGCAACACTGCCGGCAGGCCGATCAAGATGCCGAGTTGGCGAAAAAGGTCAGCAAGAGACATCGGAAAGCTTAGCCTCGCAGCAACACCCACAAGATCAACCCGGCCAGCGCCAGCCAGCCGAGGTAACCTTCTCCCTCCCCAAGCCGGGAGAAGTATTGCAGGCCGCTGGCGATCACATCAAGCCCCAGCGCCAGGATCTGGTAAAGCCAATCAAGGCCCACAATCGCTGAAATCCCGCGTTGCCAGCCGGCCATCTGGCCGAAGATCCGGTTGCGCAGCACGCCCAGGAACACGCCCAGCGCGCCGGACAGCGCCAGCCCGGCCCACACCGACTTCCGTGCACTCGTCAGGGCAAGGCGCAGTGATGGGAAGATGTCGCTTGCCGGCCAGCCCACCAACAGGGCGAGCCGCTGCGGCATCAGGCCCCAGGCCAGCAGCGGCACAGCCAGCAGGGCGATAACGACCCCCAGCCCGACCGTCATCCGCCGGTTGATGGACGACCGCTTCGGTAGGTTACCGGAGCTGCTCCCTCGCAGCCGAAGCGGCCACGGGCGCGCCTCGCGGCTCGTTCCTTGAACAGCCTGCCAGAGGGCCGCTACCAGCAGGATTTCGGCCAGGATAATGATGCCGAAGAGCGGAATCGCCACCGGCAGATCGGTGGGATACACCAGCGCGTAGCGGGCGAGAAAACCCGGCGTTCCCGGCAATCCCCACAGCGCCAGAGCGGCCAACCATGCCGGCGCACGCCAGCCCAAGTGCTCATACGCGGCCTGGCTTACGGCCAAGAGCGCGGTGCCCAGGCCGAACGTCACCAGCATCCAGCTCAACGCCTCCGGGCCGGATGAACCGGTCATATAGGCCGCCAGCACGACAACCGTCGCCCGGTTAAGGGCTATCCAACGCCAGCGCCAGCCTTCGTCGGCCTGGGTCCAGGCCACCAGCGCAGTGCCGAGCAAGGCGAACGCGCCCAGCGCTGCCCACTCCGGCCTTTGCAGCCAGTCGGGCGGAGAAGCAGCCTGCAGGCGTCCCAACATCCGAAGGCCGGTCAGTGGACCCAGCACGCCCAGGGCCATCCGCTCGCCTCTGTCGCTGTGGCCGGGGCCGATCAACCAGAAATGCAGTGGATAGACGCCTGCCCGCACGAGGCCGGCCAGCCACAGCAGTGCCAACTCCCACCGGTCAAAAACCCTGCCAGTCAATTCGGACCTGATGCCGCCTTCACCCAACAAGGCCAGCACGAACAACAGCAGCACACCCGTCAGGCTCAACAGCCCCCACGCCCTGCTCACGGGCTCAGAACGTGTCCCGGCGCGTAGCCGCAACGCCAGCGCCGCATCCAGCAAGATCCAACCGCCGGCCAGGGTCACGACGTTCGCGGAGCTCGCGAAGACCAGCGCAGCCGCTGCCAGCCACAGCGTGCGCTCCGTGGCAGTGCCGGCGCGGTCAAGCCGCAGCCATGACGCGGGGGTTGGATCGTCAGCACGGGCCCGAGGCGGTTCCAGCTCGGCCAGGGCAACGGCCGCCGCGGCCACCGACAGGATTAACAGCCCGACCAGCCAACTCCAGCCATCCATGCGCCAGTCGAGCAGGCTGCCGGCCACGGTCAACGGTTGCCATGTCCATTGCAGCGCGGGTCGGGCTGCCGGGTCCCGTAGCAAGACCAGGACAAGACCAGCCATGAAGAGCATAAGCAGAGCGGCGGGGAAACGGAGGCGGAAGACCAATGGCTCAGCAACACTTGGAGCGCCCGGCGGTCTGCGAAACGCCCCCAAGCGCGATATCTGCCAGGCGCCGATGCGGCGGCCCAGCGCCAGCAATGCAGCGCCCAGGGCGAGCACCAGGGCCGGTCCCAGCGGTTGGAGCAAGAGGGATTTGATAATCATGGCGCGATTGCCGCCATTTTACCGCCGAGCGAGGATGGTGGCAAATAGCGGGTGGCAGGGGATAAGGCATCGGCCCCAGCATCACTGGGAACGACGATGGACGATAGACCATGGACGATAGGCCGCGCCCCCAACAGGGTGTGGTTCAAGGTTTTGGATCAGCATGCGCATATCGGGCCCTGTGTCTGGCACGTCGCCTGTCACGTGTCACGCAGAGCATGAACGGGTCGGCAGCTCAAGGTGCGTTACGGCGAGTCGCCAGTGAAGCATCCGTCGTGCGCCAACGGCGGAGAACGGATGCTTCGCTGCATACTCGCCGTCCCGGAAGACCCGGGGCCCACCCGCTCACGCTCTGCGTGACAAAGCGGAGTTCTCGGCGCAAAGCTCTGTACCGCACCCCCCAACGGAGCTGGTTGACACCCTTCGGAATGACAAGGTACAATTCCGATTATCCGTTATCAGCAATTCGCCATCCGAGGAGGGATCTGCTTCCATGCAACAGGTCGTCGAGTGTATCCCGAACTTCAGCGAGGGCACCCGGCCCGAGGTCATCAACGCGATTGCCGATGCGCTGCGCCCCCACACGGCCGTGCGCGTGCTGGATATCGAAAGCGACGCTGACCATAACCGTTCCGTCTTTACGCTGGTCGCGCCTCCCGACGCGATCGTGCCCGCGATGTTTGACGTCATCAAGACCGCAGCCGAACTGATCGACATGGATCGCCACCACGGCGTCCACCCGCGTATCGGGGCAACGGACGTGGTGCCGTTTGTGCCGCTTCGTGATGTGGACATGGCACAGTGCGTTGCTCTGGCGCGGGAACTGGGTCGACGCGTCGGTGAGGAGCTGAACATCCCTGTTTACCTCTACGAGGAGGCCGCCACGCGGCCGGATCGCGTCAACCTGGCTGATATTCGCCGCGGGGAGTACGAGGGGTTGAAGACTGAGATCGGTGTCAACCCCAACCGGGCACCGGACTTCGGTCCGGCGCGGCTGGGCTCCGCGGGCGCCACGATCATCGGTGCCCGCGCCCCTCTGGTCGCTTACAATGTTTATCTCACTACGTCAAACGTCGAGATCGCCAAGCAGATCGCCAAGGCGGTCCGGTACGCCAGTGGCGGTTTGCGCTACGTCAAGGCGCTGGGGCTGTTGGTAAACGGTAAGGCTCAAGTCAGCATGAACCTCACCGATTATCGCAAAACCCCCATTTACCGGGTAGTCGAGATGATCCGGCGCGAGGCTGCGCGTTACGGCGTCGGGATCGAATCGACCGAGCTGATCGGTATGGTTCCCCAACAGGCTTTGATCGACGCGGCCATCTGGTATCTTCAGTTGGACAACTTCGACGCGCGAATGGTGTTGGAGAATCGGCTCGTGGAGTGACCGCATGGAGGCCAGTGTTGTTTGCTGTAAGTCTTGTCATACGAACGACGGGCTTTCAGCATCTTCCGGCTCGGTCGCCTCTTCCAGGTGTGCGATCAGGTCCGTGTGGCTGATCACGCCGACCAGCTTGTCGTCTTGGAGCACCGGCACGGGATTGGCTTTGCCTTCCACCATCAGCGTCGCCACTTCCTCCAAATCGACGTCCGCGTCGACGGTCTTGACGGGCGTGCTCATGATCTCGCGTGCGGTTGTGCCCAGGATGCGACGCACGATCTCACGGTACTCGCGTTGCCCTGTCAGGGGGATCCTGGCATCCAGCAGTGGCAGGTAGAGCGGAGAGTGTGGGTGAGCATGGCGAGCGATCAGGTCGATCTCGGTGACGATACCGATCACACGATCATCTTCCACCACAGGCGCGCCACTGATGCCCAGCCGCCGGAAGGTGCGGGCAATCTGGCGGATGGGGGTGTCAGGGGCCAGGGTCACTACGTCGGTTGTCATGATGTCACGGGCTTTCATAGCTCCCTCCTGGCTCTATTATACCGCACTTTTGGCCGTCCCGCGTCTCATAGAGTACAATCCGCTCATGTCCCCTACTTCCAGTCGGCTTCTCTGGAGCATACGGGTGCTGGCTCTGGCCTTGATCGGCTTGAACCTGGCCGCGCCGCGCTTCACGGAGACGACTGCCTGGGGCCTCTGGTCGATGACTTACCTGCCGGGCGGCTGGCGTTGGGGCGTCGGCGTGATTGCCGCCGTCCTGGCGCTGTTCGGCGATCGTCTCTGGCAATGGGCCGGAAGGGCCTTCCCCGCGCTGATGGCTCGCTTGCCCCTCAGTTCACGTCGGTTGCATTTGGGCATCGCGCTGTTTTCTGCGGTGCCGTTTGTGCTGTTTCGTATCCGCCACCTGCGCTGGGGCGATGCCTATATCTTCGTCAAGGCTATTCCGCATCCCCAAGTCCGGCTCACGTACGTGTGGCAGGCGCCATTGGACGTGTTCATTCACGCCAAAGCCTGGCAGTTGGGCAACCGGCTGTTCGGATGGCCCGATCCGATCCCCGTGTATTTGATCATCAGTACGCTTTGCGGTGTGGCGTTCATCTGGATTCTCTTGAGGCTGACGACGTGGTTGGGGCGCAATCGTACGGAGCGCGTCTTGATGGTCACCCTGGTGCTATCTTTGGGGATGATCGAGCTTTTCTTCGGCTATATCGAGAACTATACCATCATCGCGGTCGGCGTGCTGCTTTACACGTGGCTGGCCTTGCGGTCGGTGCGTGGCGAGATCGGCATCCTCTGGCCGGCCGCGGTGCTGGCGATCACCCATGCCACCCACCCGGCCACCATCATCCTGGCGCCAAGCCTGCTCTACGTGGCATGGGTGCGCAGCGGGAGAGTGAGGGAGCAAGGAGTCAATGGCACGAGGGCGCGAGATTTCTGGCGAGCGGTGTTTATCATGGCGATACCCTACGTGCTGGCGCTCGTCGGTGTGGTGATGTTGATGACCATCGGAAGTCACGGGCTGGATGCCTTAGTCGGTGTTGATTTTCCGGGTGGCGGCGATCGCAGGTGGCTCGTGCCGCTGTTCCAGGCCACAACCAAGTACGAGCACTACACCATGTTCTCGTTGGGGCACCTGAGCGACATCGTCAACGAGCAGTTGCTGGTCGCGCCGGCCATCGTGCCAGGTCTCGGGCTGGCCGCGCTCTTCGCCTGGGGACGGCTGCCGCGACGCGATCCGGCGTTTCGCCTGCTGGGGTTGATCACGGGCTTGTATTTCCTGCTGACCCTCACCTGGAACCCGGACTACGGCGGCCAGAAGGATTGGGACCTTTTTTCGGGGCCGGCCGTGCCTGCCGCACTGTGGTTGGCATACATCCTGCCTCATGTGCTGCCCGAGCGAAAAGTCCTGCGAGAGGCCGGCTGGGCACTGGTTTCCGCGCAGGCGTTTCATGTGATCGCCTGGGTTTACCAGAATACGCTGCCGCTATCGCGTTGAAGGTTACCGGTTGAACGTTCAATGAGTGACGAGCAAACGAGGATGACGCCCAAAGAAAACCTCCTGCGGGCCATCCGATACCAATCGCCCGATCACGTCCCCTACGCCGGCGAGGGGGCGTACCGTCTCGTGGATCACCGGGGGCGGAAGCCGCCGCGCGCAGGAACCGACGCCTGGGGGGTGACATGGGCGCCTTTGCCCGCCTCATATCAGGTCGGGGCAGGTGAGCCAGCCGAATCCTATCCGGTCGCCCATCCGGCACAGACGGCCGCCGAACTGTTGACCCGGCCATTCCCCGACCCTGCTGATCCAGCGCTGTTTACCGGCCTGCTGGACGGCATCGACGCGAACCGCACGCTGGTCATCGGGCAACATCCCGCGGGGTTGCTGGACTGTCTCGGGACGCTGCTCGGCATGCCCCAGGCCATGCTGGCGTTGGTGTGCGAGCCGGAGGCAAGCCAGGCTGTTCTCGAACGCATCGCGGACTACCACGCGGGCATCGCCCGCGGCTACCTGGCTGCAGGGGTTGAGGCTGGCTGGCTGGCCGACGATTACGCCGGCAATTCCGGGCCGTATATCCGTCCGGCGGTCTGGCGGCGGTTGATTTTGCCCGGCCTGACGCGCGTGATCTCGGTCTACCGGGAGGCCGGACTACCGGTCTTCTTTCACACATGCGGCCAGGCCGAGGTGTTTCTTGGCGATTTGCTGGACGCCGGGGTGACGGTGTTCAACCTGCAAAGCGACGTATGTGATCTGGCTGTGCTCAAGGCGCGCTATGGGCGCCGGATCGCGTTCTGCTGCGGGATACCGACCGGATTGATGCTGGAGGGCACGCCGGATGCGGTCGATCGGGCGGCGCGCAAGACCATCGAGAAGTGCGGTCGAGACGGTGGCCTGATCCTGGCGCCTGACCAGCCGCTGGCGTTTCCGATGGAGAATGAAGTGGCGCTGGTGGAAGCAGCCCGGCGATATGGGAAGCATCTGTAATGGTCAATGACCTGCTGGACTTGGGAAAGCATCACGCAAAGGCGCAAAAGGCGCAAAGGATCCATACAGAGGGTGTCTTGGCGTTCTTTGCGTCTTGGCGTGAGCCATTCAGGCTGTCTACCACGTTTCTCACCAGTACAGATATGGGAAGCATCCGACCATATGACGTGATGCGAGGCGCGCAGGCGGTTGCGCGAGGCGCACGGACCCATAACACGTGACAAGGAGGCCCCGTGTCAGAACTGAGACGAGATCCCGTGATGGGCCGCTGGGTGATCATCGCGCCGGAGCGTTTGTTGCGGCCCGAGCAAAAGGCGATGTCCCAGGAGGCCCGCCCTCCTGGCCCGTGTGTTTTCTGTGGCGGGCAGGAAGCATTGGACCCCACCGAGATCTTCGCCGTGCGTGACCCAGACACGCAACGCAACACCCCCGGCTGGCGCGTGCGTGTCTTGCCCAATAGATTCCCTGTGCTGCGCATCGAGGGCAAGCTGGTGCGCGAAGGTGTGGGGATGTTCGACATGATGAGCGGTGTCGGGGCACACGAAGTTATCGTGGAGACTCCGGATCACAGCCTGGATCTGGTCGATCTGCCGGAGCCACAAATTGCCGACATATTTCGGGCCTATCGGGAGCGCGTGTCCGATCTCGGCAGGGACGATCGCTTCAAGTATGTGTTGATCTTCAAGAACCAGGGTTTTCTGGCCGGCGCCACATTAGTCCACGCTCACTCCCAGCTCATCGCCACACCGGTCACCCCCAAGCGCGTGAAGGAGGAGCTGACCGGCGCACAACGCTATTATGAATTCAAGCGGCGTTGCGTTTTCTGCGATATCATCAAACAGGAGACGAGGTTGACGCGTGAGCGCGTCGTCTTCGAGAACGACACCTTTGTGGTCATCTCACCTTTCGCTGCCCGCGTGCCCTACGAGACGTGGATCATGCCCAAGCAGCACAGTTGCGATTTTGTGACGATCAGCGAAGCCGAGTATGCTGGCCTGGCGCAGGCGCTAAAAATCAACCTCGTCAAGTTGCGTGCAGTGCTCCATGACCCGCCGTTTAACTATATTCTCCACACGGCCCCTTTTCGCCGGGCGCGTGCTGGTTACTGGTCCACCATCCAACAGGATTATCACTGGCACCTGGAGATCATCCCTCGGCTCACCCGACCCGCGGGATTCGAGGAAGGCTCAGGCTTCTATATCAACCCGGTCTCGCCCGAGGAAGCGGCGAAGGTGATGCAAGAAGCACGGTGATGTGCTTAGGAGTCGTCACGAAATAAGTAGCGCCTCTTCGTTGCACAGCCCAAGCGGAGCACCCTGAGCGGAGGGCCGCAGCCCGTAGTCGAAGGGTGCGAAGCGGCTCCAACAAGGCCGCATCCTTCGACTACGCACGGCGCAGAGTGTGGATTAGGCAAGGCCACGGATCTCGTGCGCCGTGCTCCGCTCAGGATGCTAACTTTAGGTCACGAGTTGAGATGTTACACTTATTCTGTGACGGGTCCTTACGGCTCGATATCGGCGACTGACCCTACGATGCGCGAAGGCCGGTAGGGGAAGCGTGCCACATCCTCGCGCCGCGTGACGCCGGTGAGCACCAGGATAGTCTCTACCCCGCTCTGCACGCCTGCGATGATGTCTGTGTCCATGCGGTCACCCACCATCACCGTGTTCTCCGAATGCGCGCCGATATGCTTGAGCGCCGTGCGCATCATCAACGGGTTGGGCTTGCCAACGAAGAATGGTTTGACCCCGCTGGCCCTCTCGATGAGCGCGGCCACCGCGCCGCAGGCGGGCACGATGCCACCCTCGCCAGGGCCATTGGGGTCCGGGTTGGTGGCGATAAACCGTGCGCCGGCCTGGATCAAACGGACGGCGTGGGTGAATACCTCCAGGGTGTAGTTTGGCGCCTCGCCCAGCACCACATAGTCAGGTTGCCGTTCGGTGATGATGTACCCGACGTCGTGGATGGCCCCGGTCAGGCCGCTGTCCCCGATCACGAACGCCGTGCCGTTGGGCCGCTGCGCCTGGAGGAAGCGCGCTGTCGCTATCGCCGACGTGAAGATGTGTTCCGGTCGCACGTTCAGGCCCATCCCGTGCAGGCGATGCGAGAGGTCGCCCGGCGTATAGCGTGAGTTATTGGTGAGCACCAGGTACCCGGCCCCGCGCCCTTCGAGCCGGCTCAGGAACCCATCAGCGCCGGGGATCATCGTGCCGCCGGTAACCAGCACGCCGTCCATGTCGATCAGGTAGTTTTTCGGCGGTTCCATGAGTCCTCCTTGACGATCATGGACCATAGACCATGGACCATGGACCATCGTCCATCGTCTATCGTCCACCATCCATCGGCCATCAGCCGTCAGCTATCAGCCATCAGCTATCGTCTATCGTCCGTCATACAGGCGCGTTAGAACATCCAGCAATTCCGGCAGCTCGCGGATGCGCGCGTCAGGTATGATGGCGGGATCGTGTTCTGGCCGGTGGGCCACTTCGATCAGCACGCCCTTCATCCCCACGCCTTGGGCGCCGGCCACATCCGCTTGCAGCCGATCGCCCACGCAGACGGCGGACTCCGGTGCCACGCCGACGGCGTCCAGCGCGGCCCGGAAGATCGCAGGATGTGGCTTCGCCACGCCGGCCTCGGACGAATAGACCTGGACGGCGAAAAACTCCGCCAGGCCGCGGCGGATGAGCGACCGGTGTATGCAGTGGGCCGGTTGAACGGTATTGGAGATCGCGCCCAGGCGCAGGCCGCGGTCCCGCAGCGCCGCCAGGACCTCGCGCGCGCCGAGTCGCAATGCGGCGGGGGCCCCGGCTCCGCCCGCGCAATAGGCGTCGCCGCTCGCCGTCACCAGCCCGTCGTCGGTAGGAATGCCGGTGCGCTCGAAAAAGCGCCGCATCACGATGTAGATGTCAATCCCGCGCTGATCCGCCAGGGCTGCATGGTATTGCGCCTCGCTGTCGGCGGCGAGGCCGCGGCAGAAGGCCTCTCGGTCGGGCAGGACGACTCCTGCCTCCGTCAGCACATCATAGACGTGCCCCATCCGGGCGATCAGGCGCCCTTCGTAGTCCCCGCGGCCTTCGCCGAGGTCGACAAGCGTGTCGCCGAGGTCAAAGAAGATGGCTTGCAGTGCGGTCACAGTTTTTATCCCTTGTTTTGCCATGAGAACGACGATGGACGATTGACCATTGACGATGGAGGATGACGATGGTCCATGGTCTATCGTCTATCGTCTGCTTTGTCAGCGTGCCAACCCATGCGCCAACCGGTGAGCCAGTTCCGGTTCCGGTGGTTGGGCCACCAGCGTAAGGTTCTCTTGTAGATGCTCGATGCGGCTGGTGCCCATCAGAGCGGTCGCCACGCCGGGCTGCGAGCGGACGAACTGCAAGGCACGCTGAGACGGCGTTGCCAGGTGAGGGAAGCCTTCCTCCAGGGCCGCGGCCGCGCGCGCGGGCAACTGGGCCTGCCCGAGCGCTGAGCTGGCGAAGACCGCCAGTCCCAGCGCTCGGGCAGCGTCCAGGACGGTCAAAACGCCGGCTTTGCATGGCTGGTTGCGCAGAGTGGCCGCTTCGATGGCGGCAGCGTTCAGCGGAAGCTGAATGGCACGAAAGTGGTGGTTGGCGCCAGCCACTTCAGTAACCAGGCGCAGTGTGATCTCAAGGCTCATGTAGCCGGCGGACATCGGTGGGCGGCGCAGTCCTTCCCAAGTGGCGATGCCGTAGCAGCCGATGCTGCCGGCAGCTACCTCTTCTTCCAGGCGGGCAAAAGCGAGTTGCAGCCGGTTGCGGAAGGTCGTCCGGTCTACGAAGGGAAGCTGCGCCTCCGGGTTCTGAAGATAGAAGAGGTCCAATGTATGGAGGCCGGTGTTTTTCAAGCTCCAGGCGATTTGCTGGCTGAGGAAGTTTGGGGTCATACAGTGGATGCCGCCGGCCAGGTCGTCCGGCTCGGCCACGCCGCTTGCGATGAAGTTGTCGTACACATATTGCATCGGATCGACAGGTCGCTCCGACCGGTAGGCGATGAACCCCGCCTTGCTGGCGATCACCAGCTCGTCCCGGTCGAACTCTCGCGCCGCGACCAGGTCAGCCACGGTCCGGCCCAGCGTGATCTCGCTGCGCTGAGCCCGGTAACTGACCGCCGTGTCGAGCACGTTGCAGCCGTGGCGGATGGCCTCAGCGAGTACCGCAGCGTACCGGTGGTCCACCTCGTCGGTGGTATCGCCCAGGTTGGTGCCGAGGCCGATGGAAGAAAGCGTGAGCCCCAACGCCGCCCGGAAATGACCAGGGGCCGCGCGTACTCCAGGTCGATCTTCCTTCGATTCATCATCCGTCTGGAGGAAGCGCGCAGCGTAGTGGGCAGTGCCGGCCGCCGTTGCCCGGCCCGCCAGTGCCATCAGGTTGCTCCTGTCGCGCCGGCCTTCGCCAGCTTTTTGGCGCGCTCTTCTGCCTTCCGCGCAATGCGGTTGAACGTGCCGGATACGCCCATCGCCTTCTTGACCTCGCGCAGTGTCTCGGCGGCGATCTCACGGTAGCGCAGCGTGCCCTGGTAGATCACCTCATCTACCAGGCCGCTCTGCGCCGCATAGTATGCCGCGCGCTCGCGCATGGGATCCAGGAAGGCGTTCAAGACACCTGCAAGCCGCTCCTTCACCTCGACGTCGCCCACTTTGCCGCCGCGATAACGCTCCTTCAACGCCTCTACCGCCGCCTTATCCGGGTCGAAGTGGTCGAGGTAGGTGAAGACCGGGTTGCCTTCCACCGTGCCGGGAATATCAGCGCGAATGCGGTTAGGATCGGTGTACATGCCATGCACCTTTTTGGTCACGGTCTTCGGGTCATCGGAGAGGAAGATGGTATTGCCGATCGACTTGCTCATCTTGGCCTGGCCGTCGGTACCGGGCAGGGTATCGCCCTCCACCAGGTCGTCCGGGATAGGGAAGACTTCGCCGTACAGGTTATTGAAGCGGCGGGCGATCTCGCGCGTGATTTCGACGTGAGCCTGATTATCCTTGCCTACCGGCACCAGATGGGCGCGCGGCAGCAAGATGTCCGCAGCCTGTAGAACCGGGTAGCCCAACAGCCCGAACGGGATCGTTTCCTCATCCATCAACGCGGCGCGGGCCATCTCTTTGATGCTTGGCAGCCGCGCCAGACGCGGCACCGTCACCAGGTTTCCGAAGATAAGCGCCAGCTCATATGTCTCGTGCACCGCGGACTGCAAGAAGATCGTAGACCTGGCCGGGTCGATGCCCGCGCTGAGGTAATCCAGCACCATACCGCGGGCGTTATCGGTGATGTGGCTGATATCCTCGCGGCTGTTCCTGGTCGTCAGCATGTGCAGATCGGCGATGATGAAGTAACACTCGTACTCGTCCTGCAGGCGGACGCGATTGCGCAGGCTGCCGACGTAGTGTCCCAGATGCAGCCTGCCGGTAGGCCGGTCGCCGGTGAGGATGCGACGTCGAGTGGGCATGATAAAGCCTCCTTCCGTAAACAAAAACACCCCATCCCCAGCAACTTGCCAGGGACGAGGCATTTCTCCTCGCGGTACCACCCTGTTTGGGCCGACCTTCGGCCCCACTCTGCCGATGTGATCGTGTTCCAGCATCGACCCACATCGCGCGCCCCGATAACGGTGGCGCCTCCGGTTCCGACTCCCCGGCCCATTCGTCAGCGTCGTGGCTGCCTCACTCGCACCATCGGAGGCTCTCTGTAGCCCGGTTCACCGATTACTCTCCCGGTTCGCAGTCGTTAGTCTGTGGTTACCCGGAGTATGCCACAGACGGTCGCGGCTGTCAAACAGGGTTACGTGTTCGGGTGCGATACAGCGTTTTGCATCGGCCCGGGGAATTTGGACCACGAAGTCGCGAAGGCAGCGAAGAACGCGACCCGCAGGGCAAGTGAGCACGAAGCACCCGTAGCGTGTGCCACTCCCGGTGTGGGGCGGCCGCCACGGCCAGGGTGGTCACGCCAGGCTGGTTGGCACGCGGGCGGCGATCTTCGTGGCCTTCGCGCCGTTTCGCGTCTTCGTGGTCCAAATACCTTCAGCGCAGAACCTTGAACCGCACCCCTCGCGTTCGAGGTCTTGCAAACGCTGGGGCCGTAATTGACAACGACCTGCAAGTGGTTAAAATGAGGCCATCGCCAACGCAACTGAGCCGACAGGACGTTTCTGACCGGCCCGAAGCCTGCGCTTCTATCACCTTCGGATAACCTGCTATCCATCTCGTGCATTGCATGGGAAGCCACTGAAATCGGCTGGAATCTGTGGTATAATAATAAGGTGTTATTCCACAGATAGGCACGTATCTTCTGCCCGACCGGATATCAGAGGAGACAAGCAAGATGGTGCGATTCGGTGATGTCTCGCCGGTCACTGGCGAGTGGGAGTGCCTGGAGTGCGGTTACGTTGAAGAAGGCATTCGGATGCGGCGTCCGAAGGAATGTCCGGAGTGTGGGGCGCCAGCCGATGCGTTTGACTTCTTCTTCGACGATGAGTTCAACGATGAGGATTGGAACTCCGCCGTTTTAGACGACGAGTACGAAGAAGATGACGAGAACGAAGAGGATTTTGAGGACGAGGACGAGTACTAAACTTCCCAAGGTTGGGTGACCGCCGGCGGGATGCCCGGACATCGGGTGTCCAGAGCCAGTAGGGCCCGATATAACGACAATTTCATGCCCCTGCGATCGCAGCAGCGCTCGCCCAACACCGCCTTCGGACGGTGAGTGGACCTGCATCCTCTGACGGTTGCAGGGGTTTTGTTTGTCCAATAATCTCACCTCTGACAGAGTGCAGGAGAAGGTAAGAAATGAGCACCGTGATGGAACTGGAAGTCGTCACTGAGGAGCCTCCCCAACGCAGCGCCGAGGAGCCTCCCCAACGTAGCGTGCAAGCCGCGCCCGCCGGGCGCCGCGCGTCTCGTCGCGCCTCCATTTGGGCCAGCGTACCCGATGTCCAGTGGGATGATTGGCGCTGGCAGCTCAGCCATCGCTTAAATACGTTGGATGAGTTGAGCCGGATCATCAACTTGACCCCGGAGGAAGTCGAAGGTTGCCGCAGCCATCACTTTCGTGTGGACATTACCCCCTATTTCGCGTCCCTGATCGACCCTGACGACCCGAATTGTCCCATCCGCCGACAGGTGATCCCGACCGGCAAGGAGTTGATCCCGTTTGACGGCATGGTGGCCGATTCACTGAACGAGGATGCCCACAGCCCGGTGCCTGGCCTGGTGCACCGTTATCCCGACCGCGTGCTGATGCTCCTGACGACCCAGTGCGCCAGCTACTGCCGGTATTGCACGCGCAGTCGACTGGTGGGCGATCCCAGCGCGCAGTTCAGCCGCCACGACTACGACCGGCAGATCGACTACATCGCACGCACGCCACAGGTTCGCGACGTGCTGCTGAGCGGCGGTGACCCATTGACTCTGCCTCCGAAGATCCTGGAGGACATCTTGCGCCGGCTGCGGGCCATCGAGCACGTCGAGATCATCCGGATCGGCAGCCGCGTGCCGACGTTCTTGCCGCAGCGTGTCACGCCCGAGCTGGTGGAGATGCTGCGCCAGTTCCATCCGTTGTGGATCAACCTGCACTTCAACCACGCCAAAGAACTGACGCCCGAAGTATCGGTCGCGCTGGCCCGCCTGGCGGACGCGGGCATCCCGCTGGGCGCACAGACAGTGTTGCTGGCTGGCATCAACGACTCGGTCGAGGTCATGAAGGAGCTGATGCACAAGCTGGTGCGCAACCGGGTGCGACCTTATTACCTCTACCAGTGTGACCTGGTAGAAGGCGCCGGTCACTTCCGCACGACGGTCAGCAAGGGCATTGAGATCATCGAAGGGCTGCGGGGCCATACCAGCGGCTATGCTATCCCGACCTACGTAGTGGATGCGCCCGGCGGCGGTGGCAAGATCCCGGTCATGCCGCAATATCTGATCAGCCAGGCGCCGGGCAAAGTGGTGCTGCGAAACTTTGAGGGGTATATCACCACCTACGACGAGCCGAACGATTATACGGGGCATACGGTTGCCCGGCCTGAACGGCCGGTATCGAACTTCGAGGCCGGTCAGGAAGGGGTCCATGGGCTGCTTGCAGGGGTGGCCGAACACATCAAGCCGGAGGGGTTTGACCAGATCCATCGGCGCAACGCCGCGACCGCCCTCCCACCGGGCAAGATCGTTTGGGAGCTGGCGCCCGCGCGGGGCATGGCAACAACCCAGTCGGAGAACGGCAACGGGCGCCGCTCATCAACGTGATCGGGTTGCTGGTGACTGCCGCCCACGAATTCACACGAATAAACGAATCGCGAAGACACAGGTTAACGCATTCGTGGCAGCCAATTCGTGGACGGCACGTACTCCTTCCCAAACGCTTACCTTCCTAACCTGGATGAGCCGGAAACAAACGACTCACGCAAAGGCGCTAAGGCGCCAGGAAAACTCTTTGCGGCTTTGTGTGAGAATTTCTTGCTGACTGTACAAGAATTTTACCGGTAAGATCATACCTCTGCACAGGAGCACTGCATGGGTCTGAATGTCGCCGTCCTGGCGAACCTGAAGAAGAATGCACCGAAGTATGCCGGTATGCCCGCTGACGCGTGGGCCGATCTGGATTCGGACGTAACCGTGAACTCGATCATTGCCGCGCTGGAGGCGCGCGGGCATCGCGCGACCTTCCTGGAGGGGAACCTGTCGTTGGTAGAGACCTTGCCGAGGTTGAAGCCTGACATCTGCTTCAACATCTGCGAGGGACACTGGGGGGATAGCCGGGAAGCTCACGTGCCGGCGATCCTGGAGATGCTGCGCATCCCGTACACCGCCAGCGGTGTGCTGACGCTGGCACTCACCCTGGACAAGCCAATGACCAAGCGCGTGTTGGCATTTCATGGCCTGCCAACGCCCGCGTTCCAGGTCTTCGAGCGCGCCGACGAGCCGATCGACGACGATTTGTCGTTTACATACGGTGTAGTTTCCCGTCCGCTCTTCGTCAAGCCGAGCCGCGAAGGCACAGGGATGGGGGTCAGCGGCAGCTCGGTGGTGCGAGATGAGGATGAGCTGCGCGCACAGCTCGCCGAGCAGATCGCGCGTTATCGGCAGCCGATCCTGGTGGAGCGCTTCGTCCGTGGCCGCGAGGTGACCGTCGGGGTGATCGGCAACCTGGTGGACCCGGTCGCCCGCCGCGTGCCCGAAGACGAGCAGGCCGAGCGCGTCTTCAAGGGGCTGCATTTTCTGCCGCCGCTGGAGGTGGATTTCACGGCCTACCCGGAAACCGAAGGCGGCGTCTACACCAATCGGATGAAGACCGAGTGGGCGGACGATTTCCGCTACTTCTGTCCGGCGCCGCTGGAGCCGGCGCTGGTACAACATCTTAACTGGCTGACAGCCGCGGCCTTCCGCGTGACCGGGTGCGTGGATGTGGCTCGCGTAGACTTCCGCCTCGATGCCGACGACGGAGACAAGCCGTATATACTGGAGATCAATCCGTTGCCGGGGCTTTACCCTGGGCTCAGCGACCTGGTGCTAGAGGCGGCCGCGATAGGGATGTCCTATGACGACCTCATCAACGCCATCCTGGATGGAGCGTGCAGGCGGCATGGACTCTGAGATCAGGCCGTAAAAGGAGACGAGCGCAGCCGAAATCTGTGCGCGACGATGTGCCCGGCCTATGGGCGGTCCTTTCCAAGATGCTTTTTGGGCATCCCTAGCGCCTATCCTTAACTTGCACAACCGGGCAACTTGTGGCATTCTCCCGCCGCAACATCGACAATGCACTTCTGTCCGCCGCGTGGAATGATACTGCCACCTGGAAGGCGTCAGGAGGAGGATGCCATGAGTGTTAAGGTATTCTGCAAGCTGGCAGACTGCGTGAACTGGGACAACGGCCTGTGCGGAGCAGAAGAGATCCGCATCGACCGCGAGGGCTATTGCGCCACCTACGAGGAAATCCCCGAGGAAGCCGTCGATGATCTCGATTTGCCAGCTCACGTGGAAGATCTCAACTGGGAAGAGGAAGAAGACGAAGACCTCGAGATCGAGGAGCTGGGCGAGGAAGGATGGGAGGAACTCGACGAAGATCAGGACGAGGATGAGGGAGAGGACCTCGACGAGGATCGCTGGTCGGATTGAGCTTCGGCGCGTGAGCTTGAAGTGACACGGCGCGGATGCAAGCGAGCGCGCACCGGGTTCATCGAGTCGGCTGGGGTTGCCGGCGGCTTTCAACCTTCATCGCGGTCTGTCTGTGTCTACCGACGCGTTCCCAGGACAGGGACCTGACTCCCTGTCCTTTTTTCGCGCCTGCGCCTCGGGTGATTTGTGCACTGTTTTTGCCAAACCGGCCCGCGCGTTTTATAATTTATCATTATGCTTTGGATGGCCCGCCAGGAGCGGGCTTTCGTATGTTTGGGGTCTTAGTTTCCCCAACGGGGCTGTTCACAGGAGGATTTTCATCAAAATGGCCAAGAAATGGGTTTACCTGTTTACCGAGGTTGAGGAGGCCGAGAAGTACGTCGGCGGTAGTTGGGACGCCGTGCGCGGTTTGCTCGGTGGCAAAGGTGCGAACCTGTTTGAGATGACGCGCATCAAATTACCAGTTCCGCCCGGCTTCACGGTCACGACTGAGGCGTGTAACGCTTATCTCGCAGCCGGCCAGAAGTTCCCCGAGGGGATGTGGGATCAGGAGCTGGCTGCGCTGAAGGAAATCGAGAAAGCCACGGCCAAGGGCTTCGGGGATGCGAAGAACCCCTTGTTGGTCTCCTGCCGCTCCGGCGCCAAGTTTTCGATGCCCGGCATGATGGACACCGTCCTCAATATCGGCCTGAACGATGTCACCGTCGAGGGCCTGGCCGCGTTGACGCAGAACCCGCGCTTCGCATGGGATGCCTACCGCCGCCTGATCGAGGGCTTCGGCAAGGTCGTATTGGGCATTTCCGACGAGGCGTTCGAGGAAGCGCTCGACCACATGAAGGAAAAGGTCGGCGCGGCACAGGACGTTGACCTGACCACCGGGCATCTCAAGGAACTGGCTGGCGAATACAAGGCGATCGTCAAGAAGTACAAAGGCTTCGCCTTCCCCCAGGATCCCATCGAGCAGCTCCGTCTGGCCACCGAGGCCGTCTTCAAGAGCTGGAACGGCAAGCGCGCGGTAGATTACCGCAACCACGAGGGCATCCCCCACGACCTGGGCACCGCGGTCAGCATCGTGACTATGATCTTCGGCAACATGGGCAACACCTCCGGCACCGGCGTCGCGTTCACCCGCAACCCGAGCACCGGCGACAGGGCCGTCTTCGGTGAGTATCTGATCAACGCCCAGGGCGAGGACGTGGTCGCTGGCATCCGCACCCCCCAGAAGGTCGCGGTGATGGCCAAGGAGCTGCCCGAAGCGTACGCGCAGTTTATGGACATCTGCGGCATCCTGGAAAAGCACTACCAGGATATGCAGGATGTCGAGTTCACCATCGAGCGCGGCAAGCTGTGGATGCTCCAGACCCGCAACGGCAAGCGCACCGCGGCGGCGGCCATCAAGGTCGCGGTGGATATGGCGAACGAGGGGCTGATCACCAGGAAGGAAGCGGTGATGCGCGTGACGCCCGACAACGTCAACTCGTTGCTGCACCCGCAGTTCGATCCGGTCGCCAAGAAAAAAGCCGCGGCCGAGGGCAAGCTGCTGGCGACGGGCGTGAACGCCTCGCCTGGCGCGGCCGTCGGCCGGGCGTACTTCGACGCTGACCTGGCCGAGGAAAAGGCCAAGGAAGGCCCGGTCGTCATGGTCCGGCCCTTCACCAAGCCGGATGACGTGCACGGCATGATCGCGGCCAAGGGCATCCTGACCAGCGAAGGCGGCGCCACCAGCCACGCGGCCGTAGTCGCTCGCCAGTTCGGCAAGCCGTGCGTCGTCGGCGCGAGCGCGCTGAAGATCGATATGGAAGCGCGTACTATGAGCGCCAATGGCGTCATGGTGAAGGAAGGCGATTGGATCAGCGTGGACGGCGGCACCGGCGAGTCGTTTGTCGGCCAGATCCCGACCGTCGCGCCGAAGTTCGAGGAGCAGACCGATCTCATCACCCTGCTGCAATGGGCCGACGAGATCACCGCCGAGCCGGGCAGCCGCGTATCGGGCAAGAACAACTCGCCGACGCGCGGCCTGATGGTATGGGCCAACGCCGACTATCCGGCCGATGCACGTCGCGCCCGGACATTTGGCGCCAAGGGCATCGGCCTGTGCCGCACCGAGCACATGTTCTTCGAGCAGGAGCGCCTACCCATCGTGCAGCGCATGATCCTCTCCAAGAGCAGCGAGGAACGCACCGCGGCCCTGAACGAGTTGCTGCCTTACCAGCGCAGCGATTTCGACGGCCTGTTCGAAGCGATGACCGGCCTGCCCGTCATCATCCGCCTGATCGACCCGCCGCTGCACGAGTTCATGCCCGACGAGGAGAAGCTGTTGGAAGAGGTCATCGAGATGCGCGTAAAGGGCGAGACCGCGGGCCCTTCGACAGGTTCAGGACAAAGCCTGGCTGAGAAAGAAAGCCTGCTCTCTGCCATCCGCGGCATGCACGAGTCCAACCCGATGATGGGCCTGCGCGGCATCCGCCTGAGCATCGTCATGCCTGAGATCGTCGAGATGCAGGTGCGCGCGATCTTCGAGGCGGCCTGCGATGTGAAGCTGCGTGGCTTTGATCCGCACGTCGAGGTGATGATCCCGTTGACCGGTACCGTGAACGAGCTCAAGGTGATCCAGCCCAAGCTGGAGCGCATCGCGAAAGCAGTCATGGCCGAGAAAGGCACCGAGGTGGACTACAAGTTCGGCACCATGATCGAGATCCCGCGCGCGGCCGTTACCGCGGCCGAGATCGCCGGTCTGGCCGAGTTCTTCTCCTTCGGCACCAACGATCTGACCCAGATGACCTTCGGTTACAGCCGTGATGACGCCGAGCGCAATTTCCTGCTCAAGTACGTCGAGGAAGGCATCCTGCCCTTCAACCCGTTCCAGACCATCGACCGGGAAGGCGTGGGCCGCCTGATGGACATCTGCGTTCAGGAAGGCCGTAAGGCCCGCCCGAGCCTGGAGGTGGGCATCTGCGGCGAGCACGGCGGCGACCCGAGCTCCGTCGAGTGGTGCCATTTGATCGGCAACAACTACGTGAGCTGCTCGCCGTTCCGCGTGCCGGTGGCCCGGTTGGCCGCGGCGCAGGCGGCGGTCAAGCACGCGCCGAAACAGTAGCAGGTAGATTGGTAGCCAAGTGCCAGGCGCCTCGCAGGTGCCTGGCACTTTTAGTTCAGCGAGGTCTCCCGACCGAGCCGAAAAGAACCCTCCTGTGGGGCTGATCCTGCGGGAGGGTTTTTGTTGCCGGTTTTGGGTGTGGTACAATTTCGGTAAGAATGTCGAGAGCGAATTGTGCCAACTGGAGGATGTGTCGATGAAATTCACGATCGAATATGAACAAGAAGAAGATGGACGTTGGCTTGCCGAAGTACTTGAACTGCCCGGCGTGCTGGCGTACGGCCCTACCCCTGACGATGCTGTGGCAAAGGTAAAGGCGCTAGGCTTGCGTGTGATTGCCGACCGTATCGAACACGGTGAAGAAGCCAACACCCCGACGCTGCAAATTTCCTTTGCTGCCTTATGAGCGAATGGCCGTCCGCGAAAGCACGGCAGGTGCTCGCCGCGCTGTTGCGAATCGGTTGGAGCATCAAGCGTGATGCTGGCTCGCATCGCGTCCTTTCGCGTCCTGGTTGGCCAGATTTCGTTTTTGCGTTTCATGATCGAGAGGAAATCGGACCTCGTATGTTGGCGCGCATTGCCAAAGTGACAGGGCTTCGACCAGAGGATCTGTAGCTAGTAGTTCGTCAACGGTCATTTGATGCGTAGCATAGGGCCTTGTGCCCGTCCGCCCGCCCACAAGGGGCTATGCTACCGCCCATCGAATCAGTCTTGACGGAATACTAGAAACCATGTGGAGGTGTTCATGCAAACTCGCGCACCATCGATTCGCAAGGTCACGATATCTTTGCCGCTGCATCTGATCGAGTTCGCTGACCGGCAGGCCGAGCGGCTGCGGATCAGCCGCAGCGAAATCATCGGCCGCGCCCTGGCTCAGGCTAAAGCCGCAGAAGCGGAAAGGTTAGCGGTCGAGGGCTACCGGTTTTATTCCCAGGAAGCTGGCGAATTTGCCGAAGCGTCCGCGCGTTCATTTGCCGAAGATGGTCGAAGTGGGCGAAGCGCTGAAGTACAATCTGGCGCTGAGGTAGGCGTCGGCTCAAGCCAGGTGACCCGCTAGTGAGCCGTTCGGTTTGTCGTTTGTCATTGTGCCTGCGGTTGAAACCGCAGTCTGGCACAAGCCCAAGCCCGCTGAAGCGGGCTGATGCTACGGAATGCAGTGCGTTTCAACGCACTTCGGGTTTGCCAGACGATGAGAGCCTGCCCCGCTGTATCGGGCATTTCAATCATCGGCCCGAATAGCTGAAGTCATGCCGAACGACCCACTAGCGGAGAGTCGATAGCTGATAACCGAAGGGCTCTCCTGGAACCGGACTTTGTGAGCTTCGCGCTTCGCGTTCTTCGTCGCCTTCGTGATTTCGTGGTCCAGGCACCTTCGCCGCAAACCCTCGAACCGCGCTCCTTAAGCCATATGCCTCTTGCGGATTCGACGCGGGCGGTGTACAATGCGCGTGGCTGGACAGAAATGGTTGCTCTGTCCGATCCTCCCTTCAACTGCAATGTCGCTCAGGAGATAAGGAGAGACCATCATGCGCCACGGGAACAAGCGAGCCGTCCTATCGTTGATCGTCGTCGCCGGCATCTTGCTCGTGCTGGCGCTGCCCTACTTTCTCCTCAACCGTGAATCGCGACCCATGGACGCCACAGCGCGGGCCGCAGCGACTGGCCAGTTCGTGACCTTGCCCGACGGCGTGGTGCATTACGAGCTGGCCGGGCCCCCGGACGGCCGGCTGGTGGTGCTGGTGCATGGATTCTCGGTGCCGTCGTTCATCTGGGACGGCACCTTCGAGGCGCTGACGGACGCGGGCTTCCGCGTGCTGCGCTACGATCTGTACGGCCGCGGGTACTCCGATCGGCCCAACGTGGCCTATACGACGGATCTGTTCGTCCGGCAGTTGAGCGATCTGCTCGATGCCCTCGGCGTCAAGGAGCCGGTCGACCTGGTGGGCCTTTCGTTGGGCGGTTACATTTCCACGGCCTTCACCGACCGCCATCCCGAGCGGGTGCGGCGGTTGGCCTTGTTGGATCCGGGCCCTTCTTCTCCGTCCCAGTTTACCCTTGTTTCGCAGTTGATGGCGGCGCCGGTGCTGGGGAACTACTTCATCACGGCCTTCGGTGATCTTTATCTGCCGGCCAGCCAGAAGACCGATTTCTACCGGGTCGAGAAAATGCCTGCGGGCTACCTGGATCGTTACCGGGATCAGATGCAATACCGGGGATTCAAGGGCGCCGTGCTCTCGACCATGCGCAATCAGCATCCCGACGGCCTCATGGATCTCTATGCGCGCGTCGGCGGGCAAGGCCGGCCGCTCCTGCTGATCTGGGGGCAGGAGGACAAGACGGTGCCGTTCGCCGACAACGCGGGCGTGCGCCAGGTCATGCCAAATGCTGAGTTTCATGCCATTCCCGAGGCCGGGCATCTTCCGCACATCGAGCAACCGGAAGTGGTCAACGGGCTCCTGCTTGAATTCTTGCAGCGGTGATAGGGATGCCGAGACTCAGCGGGAGGGCTTTTGCCTGTGTTGGGCGTGTGGTACAATCCTATCAAATCCATTGGGAGGACAAAAACATGACCACTACGGCAACGGCTACCATTGTCAAGATGCTGGAGACCTTGCCCGAACCCGTTCAAGACCAGGTTGTGGACCATCTGAGGCTTTATATCGAGGATCTGCAAGACGAAATTCAGTGGGATATGGCCTTCAAGAAAAAGTCATCTCAACTGGCAGCGGCGGCGCGCAAGGCCAAACAAGAGATCGCCCAGGGCTTGTCTGAGCCGATGGATTACAAACGGCTATGAAATCGGCCGTTCTTTCGTCGTTCTGGGCTGCGTACAAAGACGTTGACGACTCAGTCCGGCGTGCGGCGCGGAAAGCCTATCGTCTTTGGGCCGAGAATCCGTTTCATCCGTCGCTACATTTCAAGTGCATCAATGAAGAAGAAGCCGTTTGGGCGGTGAGAGTGACACGTAGATATCGTGCTCTTGGTGTCCTTCAGGGTGACACCGTCACCTGGTTCTGGATCGGCAGCCATGATGATTACGAGCGGTTCTTTGGATAGGCCGAAGGTGATTCGAGGTCCGTCGGGCACATACTTATCAACCGTACAGGGACTGAGGAAAGGGGAGTGCCGTAAATATGGAAACGACTTTAGCTAAGATCAGAAACCTGGAACGTATGTACATCAGTGGTTACGGTGATGACTTCATAGATCGCGCGCTGGACAAGCTCCTGGCGCAACAACGCGCTGAGGATGAAGTTTCTCTGCGTGTCTTGCAGGCGGATCTGGAAGAGATGGAACAGAAATACGGCATGAGCTCTGACGAATTTGTGCGACGATATCGGCAAGGGGCTATGGGTGACGATGCGGATTTCGTCGAGTGGAATGCGCTCTTTCGGATGTACACCAGGGTGCAGAATCGCCTAAGTCTGTTGCAGGGATGACGCGATGAATGATCCAGGGGCTTATCTTGATGCGATCAAGCTTCGTTTGATTGCAAGTCCCATCATCGCAGAGTATCACATTCTCAAAGAGCGCGCCACGCGTACAGATGGATATCTGCGTCTAAGAGCGACTCTGGTCAATGGTGACTTTCTTGAGCTAGTTGAAGCGTTTGAAGGTGGCGCTTCTGAAATTGTCGTCGTAGACTATCGCCATCAATGGATGGATGCCGCCCAATCCCAACTCCGTCGTCGGTGGGATGGCGCACCCCATCACCCTGAGCTGTCCGAGTTTCCTCATCATGTTCATGTCGAGAACGAGAACAACGTCGTTCCGGGACATCCAATGTCCATTCTGGCAGTTCTTGATGAATTGGAGCGTCTCCATGAGTATCGGAATCACAACCCGGGTGGTTAAGATCGGTAACTCGCGCGGCATTCGCATCCCGAAACCGCTGCTTGATCGGCTTGGCCTGATCGAGGAAGTAGAGTTGGCCGTAGAGGGAGATCAGCTTATTGTCCGTCCGATCCGTCATCCCCGCGATGGATGGGACGAGCAGTTCGAGCTAATGGCCAAGCGCGGTGACGATCGTCTGCTCGACGCCGAGACGTTCAGCTTGACTCACTGGGATATGGAGGAGTGGGAGTAGTCCTTATGCAGCCTGATCCACACGTCGTCGATCGCCTGGTTCAAGCTATCGTCTCCGTCGTGCAGCCGCTGCGGATTATCCTGTTCGGCTCAGCCGCACGCGGCGAGATGAGACCCCACAGCGATCTCGATTTGCTCGTGGTGATGCCGACCGGCACCCACCGGCGCAAGACCGCGCAACGATTATATCGACAGATGGGCGGTATGGGTGTCCCCTTCGACCTTATTGTCGCTACGCCTGAGGATTTAGAGCTACATCGCGATAATCCTGGCTTGATTTACCAAACCATTTTGCGCGAGGGCAGAGAAGTCTATGCTGCCTGATACCTCTATGCCTGGCAGCGCTGCTGACTGGCTTCGCCACGCCTATAGCGATCTGGCGCTCGCCACCCTGACACCGTCGCCCCGTATCCTGCTCGAACAGCTTTGTTTTCATGCTCAGCAGGCGGCCGAGAAGTCCCTGAAGGCGATCCTGGTTGCGTATGGCACTCCCGTTCCTCGTACCCACAACCTCAGATCGCTGTTGGATCTCTTGCCTGTCGATCTCTCCATTCCTTCGGACGTCCTGGATGCGGCAGGCTTGAGCGATTACGCTGTTGCCAGCAGGTATCCCGGGACAACCGAACCAGTGGATGCGCAAGAACTCCGAGAGGCGGCAGAGATGGCCGAAGCGGTCGTCTACTGGGCAGAGCATGTCATCAATCGCCATATACAAGGAACTGACGCATCTTGACGCCACCTGCCTTGACCGCTGTGACTCTCCCCGACGCGCTATCTGCCCTGACCGCTTGCGACGCCCGCCTGGCCCGCATCGTCACCGACCTCGGCCCACCGCCGCTGTGGGCGCGCGAGCCGGGCTTTCCTACCCTCCTGCGCATCATCCTGGAGCAACAGGTATCGCTGGCGTCGGCCCGCGCGGCGTTCGACCGGCTGCAAGAGATCGCAACGCCGCTCACCCCCGCTCGCTTCCTGGAATTGGACGACGCCACGCTCAAGGCGGTCGGGTTCAGCCGCCAGAAGACGCGCTACGGACGCGAGCTGGCCGGCGCCATCCTCTCGGGCGGCCTCGACCTGGAGGGACTCCACGCGCTGGATGACGACGCCGTGCGCGCCGAGTTGGTCAAGGTTCCCGGCATCGGCCGGTGGACGGCCGATATCTACTTGCTGATGGCGCTCTGCCGGCCGGATGTGTGGCCGGTAGGCGATCTGGCGTTGGCGGTGGCGGCGCAGCGTGCGCTGGAATTGCCGTCCATGCCGACGCCCGCGGAGATGGCATCGCTCGGCGAGCCGTGGCGTCCCTGGCGGGCCGTCGCGGCGCGCGTGTTGTGGCATTACTACCTCAACGTACCGGGCACTTGAGAAGTGCCCGGCACGTAAGGCAGCGCCCGGTACGTGAGCGGCACGTGAGGGAGCGTGACAATGCGCCAGAGCATCTTCCGCCTTCTATGGTTGATCCTCCTCTGCGCGGCGCTGCCCGTCGCGTCGGCCGTGGCCGCGCCTGATGTCCCCTACCCCGTGGTCAGCCTCAGCGCGGGTGTCAGCCCCAGCCAGGTCTTGACCGGCGGGATCGTCACCTACCGCGATGTGTTGACCAACTCGGGCGACGTGGCGGGAACAGACGTCCGGCTGGCGCACACCCTGCCGGCCGGTTTCAGCTACGTGTCCGGCTCGGCGCGTATCTACCGCGACGGCATCCTGATCAGCAGCGCGAACCCCGGCATTGCGGGACGCACGTTGACTTGGACCGGGATGGCCGCGCCTGCACGCCGCGGGGATTCGTTCTACGGCATCAACACGATGATCCAGGAGCGCTGCAACATCACCTACGCCGCCTGGCAGTTGAATCACGCCCGCAATCTGATGGGTTACAGCGCATGGGTCAAGCAGCTCTTCTACGGCATCACCGCGGCGACAGACGGCCCCACTTCGTGCTGGGTGGACTTTGTCAACGCGGCCTATGACCGCGGCCTCAAACCGGTCATCCGCCTGCAAGGCGTGCACGGCGGATCGTTCTGGCATAAGCCGCAGGCGGATGCGCCGGGGAACTACACCAGCATCGCCCAGGCGTTCGCCCGGGTGGCGTCCAGGCTACCGCGGCGCGACGGCAAGACGCTCTACGTGCAGATCTGGAACGAACCGAACCTGAACCTGGAATGGGGCGGCGCGGCCAATCCCACCGAATACGGCCAGTTTTTGGAGCAGACCGCGGCCGCCATCCGCGCCATGACCGGCGGCGATCCGCGCATCGTGATCCTCAACGCGCCGCTGTCGCCGGGCGGTGATATCGCGATGACGAGCTTCATGCAGACGATGCTCCAGAGCGTCCCGAACAGCCGGTGGGCGTTCGATCTCTGGGCGGCTCACAGCTATCCGGGCAACTATCCGCCCGAACTGAACATCCACCGCGGGCAGGCGATCAACAGCAACGTCACCATTGACAGCTACGTCGGCCAGGTGCAAATCCTGGCGGCCAACGGCCGGCCCAACGTGCCGGTTTTTCTCAGCGAGACCGGTTATCTGATGGGCCAGCAGTACGACCGGCGCTACCCGGCCGTCACCGAGGCCAACCGGGCCGATTATATCAGCCGCGCCTTCCAATATTACTGGCGCGCCTGGCCCGAGCTGATCGGCGTGGCGCCCTACGAGCTTTCCGATCCGAACGGCGCGTGGGGCGGCTGGAATTGGGTGGAGGAGGATAACTCACGGCACGACCAATACAACAGCGTGGCGGCGCTGGATAAATCCTACCCCTACGCGTCCAGCCAGCTCACCGTTCAGTTTCGGGCGAAGGCGGCCGGCTACGCGGGCGCCTTTACAAGCGCGGTCGAGGCTAGCGCGAGCAACTTCGGCACCGTGCGGCTGTCCGGCGTCGCCGCGGTCGTCGTCTCACTCCCGCCGCCGACGGCCACGCCGACGCGGACGCCGACCCTCAGCGTGACGCCTACGCCTACGCTCACACCGACGCCCACCGCATCGGTTACGCCGACCGCAACGCCTTCGCCGACATCGTCCCCGACGATCCCGCCGACCGCGACATCGACCACCACCAGCACAGCCACGGCGAGCGCGACGCCATCTCCCACGGCGACTGCCACATGGACGCTGACGCCATCCGCCACCGTCACTCCATCTCCGACGGCTGTTCAGAGCGCCACCGCGACGGCCACACCGACGGGAACGATCACACCGCCCGCAACAGCCACACCGACACCGTCGGCGACGATGACGCCACCGCCTTCTCCGACGGCCACAGCGACCCTGACGCCAACGGTGACGCTGACACCCTCTCTGACGACTACGCCGACCTCGACGGCTACACCCCTTCCCACCGCGACCGCAACGCGCACACCAACAGCCTCTCCGACCGCCACGCCGAGGCCAACCGCCACCCCCACCCGGACACGCACTTCCACGCCGACGGCGACGCCAACCATGACGCCGGTCGCCGCCTTCATCGGCAATGTTCCGGTTGGACAGGAGCCGCACGGATTGGCCGTCGATAGCTACGCCAGCCTGGTTTACGTGGCGAACCACGGTGTCCCGCTCGTGTCGGTTATCGACGGGAGCGCGGGCCGGATCGTGCGCAGCCTGGGCCTGGGGAGTGCCAGCGGCGGCAACGGTGCGGCGTACGATCCGTTGGCGGACTTCGTCTACATCGCCAACAAGTTCACCGGCGACGTGAGCCGGGTGTCGGGCGCCAGCGCAGGCGAGCCGATCTCGCTGCGCGCCGGATCGCAGCCCGATGGCGTGGCGGTCGATCCGGCCACGGGGATCGTCTATGCGGCCAACTTCGGCAGCAACACCATCTCCGTGCTGGATGGAGCCACGGGCAGGATTATCCGCGAAGCGCCGAGCGGCGTCGAGCCGTCCTTCATCATCCTGGACCCGGATCGCGGCCGGTTCTACGTCACCCATCACCTGGAAAGCGCCGTGGGCGTGTACGACCTGACCAGCGGCGATCTGCTCAAGACCCTGCCCACCGGCGGCGGCCCATACGGGATTGCGCTCGATCCCCTGCGCGGCCGGCTCTACACCGCCGACCGGGACGGCAGGAGCGTCACCATCATCGACCTGTCGGACGACTCGCTCGTCAAGCACATGCCGCTGAACTGCACGCCGTACCAGGTCGCAGTCAACCCGGCCAGCGGCCATCTGTTCGTCATCTGCGCCGAGGATCAGCAGATGCACATTTACGACGTAGAGACCACCGCCTGGCTGGCCTGGGTGCCGGTAGGCCGCCGCGCGGAAGAAGGCATCGCCGTGGATATGGCGACCGGACGGGTTTACGTCAGCAACGCGGCCGACGACACGGTCAGTATCTTCCAGGACAGCGGGCCGACCCTGCCGCCGACGCCGCTGCCCGAGCGCACGCCTACGGCCACACCGACGGTGACTTCTACGCCTTCGACCACTCCGACGCTGACGTCAACACCAACAGCGACTTTGACGCCTACCCCCACCCTGTCGCCGACGCTGACACCGACCGTGACCCCCACCCCGTGGCTGCCCGGTACGCCGGACTCGTACGAGCCGGACGACACGCCGGCTCAGGCAAGCCCGTTGGCTTTCGGTGGGCCAGCCGAGGAGCATACCTTCCACCAGCCCGGCGACGTGGACTGGGTCAGGTTCACCGCCATCGGAGGCCAACGTTATCTGTTCGAGGCGGTCGCTGTAGGCGGCATTCACGTCACCCTGGCGATCTACGGCCCGGACGGGCAGGCCGTATGGGCTGTCGCGCCGGATGCTGATGGAGCGAGTGAGATCACGCGGCTATCCTGGCAGGCGCCGGCCGCGGACACGTACACCCTGCGGATGGGCGAAGCCCACAACCTGGGCGGCGCGGGCGCAGCTTACCTGCTGAGCGCCGCGGAACTGTCGCACAATGTCTATCTGCCATTCGTGGCCGCGGGCGGCAACTATGCGGAGACCGCAGCAGAGAGCGCTCAGGTGTGGGTTTCGGCGCCGGCCGCGAGTCCGTCTGTGCCACCTGCCTCCTCCGACCTCGCCTCGGCGGATCAGCCACCAGTTGACTCCCGGCAGACACCGGTCGATCCCGGTCCGCCTTCTTTCCCGGTGCAGGCGTTGGCCGTCGATCCGGGGACCGGCTACGTGTACCTGGCCGGCGACGGCAGGCTGGCGCTCTACGATCCGGCGACGGGAAGGGTGCTGGCGCAAACCACTATCGGCCGCGATCCCGGTGCGGTGGTCGTGGACGGCGCGGCCGGCCGGGTCTATGTCGCCAGCGGCGAGCGCCACGCTGTGTCCGTTTTCGATGCGACAACGCTCGTGCTCCAGGGCGAGGCTTTCGGCTTCCGACAGCCCGGCGGCCTAGCCTTGCTCGGCGGGCGCCTGTTCGCTGCCGACACGTTGGCCGGCACAGTGCGCGTGCTGGATGCCGGTGACCTGCGGCTCCTTGCCGAAACTGAGGTCGGCCCCGGCCCTTACGCGCTCGCCGCGATGGCCTCGACGGGGCGGATCTTCGTGGGGTTGACCGGCAGCGATGGCGTGGTGATGCTCGACGCGGAGGGGAGCTTGCTCGGCGTCGCCGCATTGGGCGGTTTGGGCTTTCCCCAGGGCCTGGCCGCCGACGAAAGCACCGGCCTGGTCTATGTCGTCTACGCGCTGGCCCCGCGCTACCGGCAGATCGCTGCACTGGACGGCACGACCGGGATCGTTCGCCAGGTGATCCCGGCGATGCTCGACCGGCCACTGACCGGCGCTGAAGCGCTGGCCGTGATCGGCGCGAGCGGCGATCACCTGGGCCACCGCTTGCTGGTCAGCGCGGCCGAGGGCGTGCTGGCGTATGATCTGGATCGCGGCCGTTGGGAGCCTGTGCCGCTGGCGCCGCGCAACGGCCCGGCCCCGGCATTTGCCTTTGCGGTGGACGCGCGGCGCGATGTCCTCTACCAGGCCGGACCAGCCTATCAAGCGGCCGGTTGGGAGAAGATCGAGCTGAGAAAGACGATGGACGATTGACCATAGACGATGGCAGTCACCTTGCCCTGGAAACCGCCCACCTATCCCTTGACCCCCTTTCAAGGGTAGGTTTTTGAAACATGACCGTTCTGACCTAACCCCCTGACCCTCCTTCGACAAGCTCAGGACAGGCTTTTCCCTGCGAAGGAAGGGGGAACTGGACGGCTCCCCCCTTCGTAGAGCCTGCCCTGAGAGTGCCACGGACTGTCATTCTGAGCGGGTTGACTCTGTGAGCACCGTTACGGCATGACACCAGCGAAGAATCCGTGGCGCCGCACAAGGACCTGTTCTGAGCATGGCGGACGGATGCTTCGCTGGTCATTCGCCGCAACGCACCTTGAGTGGTGAACCCGCTCAGCATGACATTTTCATGGGCCGTGGCGCCGCGCCCGGCATGAGTAACTGCCCTGAGCTTGTCGAAGGGGGAGGGGTGGGGGGAGAGGTTTCCGCTCTGACGGGGAAACTTGCAGGTGTTTTGACACACCGCGCCCACTCCTGTATAATCTCTCATGCCTTCGGCTCGATGTGCAAGCGGGCGCGGCCGGACGGCACATTCCAGCAAATCCTGTGGATCGACTGAGGCGCCCGTGCGGTGGGATAACCCGTCTGACCATGAGCGTAACTGACGAAATCAAAGATCGCCTCGATATTGTCGACGTGATCTCTGCCTACGTCCCGCTCAAGAAGGCGGGACGTAACTATAAGGGGCTGTGTCCATTTCACAACGAGAAAACCCCCTCGTTTGTCGTATTTCCCGAGACCCAGGGCTGGCACTGTTTTGGGGCGTGTGGGACCGGCGGGGACATCTTCACGTTCGTGATGAAGCGGGAGAACCTCGACTTCGGCGAGGCGCTGGCGATGCTGGCGGCCAAAGCGGGGGTCGAGCTCACGCCTCGGGCCGGGGCGGTCCCAGGCGATGAGGGACGACTGGAACGGCTGCGGGCTATTGTCGCCGATGCTGCCGTCTATTATCACTACTTGCTCAACAAATCCGGTGAGGCGGCCATCGCCCGCGAGTATCTGGAGCAGCGCGGCTTAACGCAAGCCACCTGGGAGGCCTGGCAGCTCGGCTATTCGCTGGATAGCTGGGACGCCCTGAAGGATCGCCTGGCCGGCAAAGGTTATGGGCTTGAGGAGATCGAGGAGGCCGGTCTGCTTGTCCGCCGCGAAGACGGCAGCGGCTATTACGACCGCTTTCGCGGCCGGCTGATGATCCCGATCCGTGACGTACAAGGGCGCACCATCGGCTTCGGTGCGCGCATCTTGCGGGAAGATCCGAGCCGGCCGGGGCCAAAATACATCAACTCGCCCCAAACGCCGCTCTTTGACAAAGGCAATGTGCTCTTTGGGCTGGATGTTGCGCGCAAAGCGATTCGCGACGAAGACCTGGCGGTGCTCGTCGAGGGCTACATGGACGTCTTGATGTCGCACCAGGTCGGCGTGTGCAATGTAGTCGCCGGCATGGGCACGGCCCTGGGCGAAAGCCAGATGCGCCAGCTCAAACGGTACACGAACAATATCACGCTGGCGTTGGACCCGGATGTCGCCGGGGATCACGCCACGCTGCGCGGTCTGGAGGCCGCCCGTCAGTCGCTGGAGCGAGACTGGGAGCCGGTCATCAGTCCGACGGGTTTGGTGCGCCAGGAAAGCCGTCTGAAGGCACAGTTGCGCATCGCGGCACTGCCCGGCGGGCTTGACCCGGATGAGTTGGCCTACCAGGATGTGGATCGCTGGCGCCAGGTTATCAAGCAGGCGCGGCCCATCGTGGATTACTATCTCAATATTGTGGCGCGCGAGGAGGATCTGGGCAGCGGACGGGGCAAGGCCAATGCCGTCGAGCGCATCGCCCCGCTGATCCGGGAAATCGCCAACCCGGTGGAGCGTGAGCATTACCTTCAGATGCTCGCCCGGCTCATTCATGCCGACGAGCGATTAGTGGCCGAACAGGTTGCGCAAGTGGGGCGCGCGGCCGACCTCGGCCGCAGGGCCAAAGACGAAAAAACGGCGGCGAAAGACGAACAGCCTCCCAGGTCCCAGGCTAAGAGTTCTTCGTCTTTCGCGCTGCGGTCTTCGTCAAGGTTGGAAGAGCATATTCTTGGCTGGTTATTCTTGCGGCCGGATCTGTTGGTCGGCCTGGATGCCGAGATGATCGGCTTACAGGCACCGCCGCTGGGGCAGGAGGATTTCAACAGCGCGGAAAATCAGGCGCTGCTGATCGCCTTACAGAGTCTGCCGGCCCTTGCGGAGGAAATCGGCCCCGAAGACCGGCTGGCGATGTTGCCGGAGGCGCTTTGGGATCAGGCACGGGCGATCGTTGCCGAGGTGCGTCGCAGGCCGCCGTTGACCGACGAGAAACTGGTGAAGGATCTGGGCGATTCGTTGTTACGCCTGCGTGAGCGTAACCTGCGCCGGCAAATTCAACAGGTGGAAGCGTTGATCCAGGAGAATGAGGAGGCCGGGCCACGAGATACAAGTGCTGATGCCCGAAAATTGCATGAATTGATGGCAGTATACACGGCTCAAAAGCGTTACATCCAAAATCTGCTAAATATTCGCTCGATGGCGGGCGCACTGGCGAAGTCGCAAGCTGAACGGAAGGCATGAGGACACACTTATGAGCGCTGATCGGCGGCGCCGAACATCCAAATCCAAGACTGTCGTGCTCGATGACGAGCCGGCTCCCGTGCTCGCGCGCGTCTCTAAACCGCCCCGTCCTGCGAGTCGACCACCAGAGGCCGAGGACGAGACAGAGGAAAACGATCTCGAACAGGAAGAGCTTATTGAGATTCGACTTGCGGTTGGCCCGGATGGCCTGCCACAGATGATTTCGGACCAGGTCTTTGATGACGAGACGCCGGTCATTGAGCGCGATCTGAAGCTGGAGCAGGAAGTCGAGCGCGAGGCCCGCAAGCCGCTGGATGAAGTAATCGATGATTGGGGCGACCCCACCGTCACCAGCGACCCGGTACGCATGTATCTCCATGAGATCGGTCGCACCCCGCTTCTGAACGCGGAGGAAGAGGTCACGCTGGCCACCGCGATCGCCGAAGGCAAGAAGGCCAGCGCACGGCTGAAAGAAGTCAACCTGGATCCGGATGAGCGGGACCAGTTGGCGCTGAGCGTGCAGCAAGGCAAAGGAGCGGAGCAGAGATTGGCCCAGGCGAACCTCCGTTTGGTTGTCAGCGTGGCCAAACGCTACGTTGGGCGGGGCATGTCTTTCCTGGACCTGATCCAAGAGGGCAATATCGGCCTGCTGCGCGCGGTCGATAAATTCGACCCGACCTTGGGCTACAAGTTCAGTACCTACGCCACCTGGTGGATCCGGCAGGCCATCAGCCGGGCTATCGCGGATCAGGCTCGCACGATCCGCATCCCGGTGCATATGGTGGAGAGCATCAACCGGCAGATACGAGTTCAGCGCCGGCTGATGCAGGAGTTGGGCCGGGAGCCGACCCCGGAAGAGATAGCCTTGGAGATGGACTATCTCATCCCCGAGGACCGACAGGCGATAGAAGATGGTCTGACATTAGGGCAGCCGCTGGAGCCAGGGCTCAACCGGCGCTTACAGATTGCCGCGGCGAAGGTACGGCGGGTGATGCGCATTTCGCAGGAGCCGATGTCGCTTGAGACTCCGGTCGGCACCGAAGAAAACAGCTCGCTGGGCGACTTCATCGAGGACGACAGCCTGCCCGGCCCGGCCGACCAGGCCAGCCGTCATCTGCTGAAGGAGCAGATGAACGAGATCCTCAGTGGCCTGACCGATCGGGAGCGCAAGGTGCTGGAGATGCGTTTCGGCCTGAAAGACGGCATGGCACGGACGCTGGAGGAGGTGGGCCAGGAGTTTGGCGTCACCCGCGAGCGCATCCGCCAGATCGAGGCCAAGGCATTGAGAAAACTCCGGCACCCCATCCGCAGCCGCAAACTGCGTGATTACCTGGGATAAGCTCTTCGCCCACCATCCTCCATGTAGTGTCCGAAGCGGTGGGGAAAGCGACGGGTTGAATCCTGCCAGATGGTTTTTTGACGAACCCATCCGTTGTCGCTATAATAGTCTCAGTTGATCCTCGATAGCTCAATCGGCAGAGCAAGCGGCTGTTAACCGCAAGGTTGGAGGTTCGAGTCCTCCTCGAGGAGCCTTCCCTCACCTCAGCGCGCAAAACCTGATCAAATCACGGACCTTGCGCGCTGGTGTTCTCAGAACGGTCCAACCTCCGACCGTCAGGCTTTCTCCGGTTCAAAAAAAACGCCGCCCCCGGTAATTATCAGAACAGTAGTTCTGGTTATCGGGTCGGCATCATCCCCAACCGGAGACCGCAAAGATGAAAACCCAGATCACCTATTCCCAGGCCGTCGAGGGTTTCCTCCTCGATGCCCGCGCCCAACGCCTCAGCCCGGATACCATTCGCAACTACACCCTCACCCTGCGTCGCTTCGGTGAATGGCTGTCCGGTCCTGAGCGGAGCGCAGCGGAGTCGAAGGATCCGCCGCTGGTAGCCATCGATGCCGAGCAGATCGCCCAATTCATGGCCAGCCTGTCCACCCCTCGCGAGCGCCCCGGCATCGCACCCCAGCCTGCTGCGCCTCTCTCCAAGAAAACAGCCCTGAACTATCACGGCGCGCTGGGCGCCTTGTGGACATGGGCCGTGCATGAAGGGATTGCCGCCGTTCATGTCGTGCGCGCCGTCCCCCGGCCCCGGCCCGAAAAACGCGCGATCCAGCCGTTTACCGAGGCCGATTGCAAGGCCCTCCTTGTCGCCTGCGAGCGTTCCCGCTCCTACAGGCGCACCGGCAAGGCGATCTGCGACAATACCCGCCCGACTGCCCGTCGCGACCAGGCCCTCATCCTGCTGCTGCTCGATACCGGTATGCGCGCTGGCGAGCTGGCCGGGTTGAAAGTACGCGATGTGGATCTGAAAAACCGGAGGTTGATCGTTTTCGGCAAGGGGGCAAAGGAGCGGAACATTCCCTTTTCGGCCGCCACCGGCAAGGCCATCTGGCGCTACCTGCAATCCGAGCGGGGAGAGTATACCCCCAAAGATGCCCTGTTCATCACAGTTGATGGCGCCCCGCTCTCACGGGAGGCGCTGCTTCAACTCATGAACAGCCTGGGCGAGAAAGCGGGGGTGCCAGATTGCCATCCGCACCGGTTTCGGCATACGTTCGCTATCACGTTCTTACGCAACGGAGGGAACATCTACGAGTTGCAGGCGCTCCTGGGGCATACGACCCTGGAGATGGTCAAACACTACCTGGCATTGGCCCAGACCGATGTTGAGGCCGCGCATCGCCGCGCCTCCCCGGTCGAAAACTGGCGTCTGAACGGCCGCTGACACGATGCTATCACTCTCCCAACTCCAAATCTGGCCGCATCCGCCGCAGCTCATCCATCAACCGCTTCCCCAGGCACCGCCGCTCGCAAGCATCCAGTAGACTTGCAACCCGCTCAGGGTGAGTCTCCCCCGCGAGATCGTCTGCAACACCCAGGTCGAACGCCACCGTGCTCACCTCGGCTGCACTGAGCCGTTTCGTGAGCAGGCTCCGCAACTGCCCCAAGGCAAGCGCCTCAACCGATCGTATCTCGCCCTGGCCGATGGATGATCCATTTCTGAGACTGAAATTCTCATGTCGCAGCGAGTCCATCTCGCGCGCCATATTCGCCATCTGCTGTTTGGCATCGCCGAATTGTTGCGCCAAAGCCTCGAACGCGATCTGCAACTGCGCCCGCTCGGTCTTCCAGCGTTCCGCGTCGCGTTGCCACTGGGCCGTCTGATTCCGCAGGGCATCCATTTCGGTACGCAATGTCGCAATCGTGCGATCTCGGATCGCCAATTGCTCCATCATCGTCTCCCAGAGCGATGCTGACGTGCTGGCCCGCTGCCGGCGGAGGATCAACACAGCCAGACCTGCGCCGAATAGTACACCCAACAATCCGACCATCAGAGCATCAGTATCCATTTATGTCGCCACTTCCACCATCACCGAAATATCCGCCGTCGTCGGCGCCCAGTCTACCGACGAGGTGATCGTCACCCCGATGCGCGTGCCCGCCGCGAACGCGCTCACCCCGAATGCCTGTGTCGCCTGCGCATCCTGCACATGCGCTCCATCCAACATGGCCTGGAGCTCGGTGGCCACACCGTTCATCGTCACTTCCGCCGTCAACGATCCGGCCGAGCGCGCCTCATTGCTGCGCACTGCCAGCCCCAGGATGCTTCCGGCCCGCACCATCGGCGCCTCAGTGCGCACGCTGCTCTCATTGAGTTCCAGCGCAACGCTCGTTAGTCCGGCCGCCACGTCATCGCGTGTCCACGGCCCCAGCAGGAACCGCCGGCTGGTCGCCAGTTCTGCCAACGCCCCTTCCGCGTCTGTCGCCGTGAACCGCCCGTCCACATCGGCGACGGGCAGGACCCCTGCGTCTACCTGGTTAGTCCCGGTTCCGAAATCGATCTGGCTCGCTTTGACCGCATCGTCTGCCAACCCCGTCCCGCCTGAGCCGACCGTCGGCTCCGTCCCCGACGATGCCAGCGAGCTCGCTGCGCCCGGCCCCGGCCGCACACTCAGTAACGATACGTCGAACGCTCGTTGCAGCTTCTGCAGGTACTCCGTCGCCAGGTCGTTGATCTCCAGCACCACTCGCAGATCGCACGGCCCCTCCACCTCCGACATCGAAATCCCCAACACGCGGTAATTGCCCGTCACCCGACCCGGAATCTCGATTCTCACCAGGTCGCCGATCCCGTAGTCAAAGAAGGGGTAGAACGGCTCGTTGATCACCTCCAGCTCATAAGCCGCCCGTGGATTCTTCCAGCCGGCCAGCAGCAGCGCATTCGCCGCCCCGACCTGCCCGCTGTCCGCCGTATTCCGAACCGCCAGATACCCTTCACGCCGGCGAAAGCTGGCAATTGAGGTGGCGTCCGTGCTCTCCACGAACACATTCTGACCCTCGCCCAGCACCGCATTCGTCAGACCAGCCCCCTCGGTTGTCTGCTTCGCCCGCAGCATCGTTTGCCCGTGCCGGAAGATGACCGTTGCGCTCCGATCCGTCCCCGCCGTGTTCCAGGCTCGCAGCGTGCGGTCCGGATCCGCTGTCAGCTCCAACCCCAGTCCGGCCAGGTTGCGCGCCACATCGAGCAATGTCTGTCCTGCTTTGTAATTCAAGGCCACGCTGTCGGCGAAGGGGATAGCAACGCTGTCATGCATGGAGGAAAAATCGGGGGATAACTCCCCGCCGCCCCGTTCCACGAACTCCTCATATAGCGCCAGGAGGATGCTCGCTTTTGTCACTCCGCTGAATTGCCGCTCGGCCGTGCCGGCATCCGCCAGGTCGCCCGGGTAGACGATACCCTTGTCCAGCAGCGCCAGCAGCCCCCGACCGCTCACGGTGATCAGCCGTGCAGCCTCCTCGCCCGAGTCAACCAGGGGATTGTCGATGGTTTCCATCACCCATGCGCCGATGTCCACGTTGCGATAGCGCACCTTGACAATGTTCCCCACCGCCAGGTTCGCCGCCGTCGCCTTCGGATCATCCGCATGGATCGTGAACTTGCCGCTTCCGACGTCCGAGAGGGTCGCCATGTAAGCTTTCCCGAACGCCCCATCCAGAAAGGCCAGATAATTCCCGACGGGATCGTCGACGTGGAACTCCCAGCAGTTCAGCGTGCTCGCCGGCCGCCGGTACCGCGCATCGACCATCATCCCGGCCTGTGTCACCCGTGCGGGAGTGGTCCGCTCCACATCCGCCAGCGCCCCGGCCTGCGTCACCCGAGCCAGAACTGTCCGCTCCATGTCCGCCAGCGCGCCCGCCTGCGTCACCCGAGCCAGAACTGTCCGCTCCATGTCCGCCAGCGCACCGGCCTGCGTCACCCGAGCCAGAACTATCCGCTCCACATCCACCAGCGCGCCGACCTGCGTCACCAGCGCCGACCCGGGTATCAGCGAGCGCAGCATGGCCGCCCCAGCCGAGCTGCTCACTCCCGCCGCCGCCAGGCTCAGTCCCATCCGCAGCTCGCCCGTGCCTGCTGAGATGGATGCGCCTGAACTAGCTAATGCTGTTGGAGCGGTCACCGCACCGGCATACGTCCTCCGCACTTGCGGATATAGTTCCCAGCGCGTATTGGGATCATGCATCTGTCTGAAAATTGCGTCAGGGATGGCATATGAATAGATCCGAATATCAAAAAGATGACCCTTCCATATATTGTCTACGATATTTCCATACTGGCCACCAATAGTCAGATTTACTGCGGATGTTCCGAGAGCAAGTGAGGTACTGGTGGAATTCTCGAAAAGGCCATTTACACCGATGCGTAGAGATGCCCCATCATATGTCAGTGCGACCAATGCCCATACATCGGCAACAATAGTGCTGGTGCTCAGAACATTGATATTGCTTCCTGCTGCCCCCGTTGAGATATCACAGGAGTATCTGGCCGGACTGGCATTATTTACGCCTATGGCATAAATCTGGTATGGATCTGCCAGCAAATTAGTTCGCTGGCAGATGATTTTCGCATACGCCTGCTTATTGGTGCCGTTTATGAATCCCGGTTTGACCCAAGCCGTGATGCTGAATGGAGCAGATAAATTCAGCGGGGCGGCACAGTCAACCGCCACGGTGAAGCCGTCTGTATATGGGCATGGACCCAAATCCGTCATTAGCAGACTGACGCCACTTACTAATGACACCGTCCCCATATAACCTGGATACGGCCCGATCTGCGGGAATCGTTGGCCTCCACCATACGAAAGGTTCGTATATTCGCTCGCAGCCAGGCCGCTCCACCAATAGCGCAGTCCACGCGCCTGTAGCGACCGATAATTAACTCCCTTGGGTGGTGCCAATGCCTGCTGAGTATCCATTATTGGACCTCAGGATTCAACCCCACATAACGTACCCAATGATCCGCATCAGTAGCTTTCAGATCCGCGTTCGTGTCATGCACAATGGCGATGCCCCATTTCGGCCCAGGTCGATTCACCACAAATTCGCCATATAGCACATCACCAGTCGTTGGCGACGCTTTGTTCATCATTACCCCGATCAATTGAGCATTCTGCACGGTCAGACCAGCATTGTTTTCGCCAGCCCCATCCGTAATATGCGGTGTTGAGCTATCCGCGTCATCACGCAGCAAAAAGACCTGCACCGTCCGATTGCCTGTTGGGGACGTGCCCTGGGTGATTTTCACATAGACGAGCACATCCTGATAACGATCAGATGAGTTATCCACCAGCATACTTTGACGCCCAACTCCGGTAGTAGACGACGCCAACGCATTTAGAGTAATCGTCAGCGCAGTCGATGTGGCAAACCTATCCTTGATCTCATTGGTCATATCACGCTCCTAATCTACGCTGATTTCCAGATCACCCGCCAAGAAGTACAACGTATCGCCAGTCGCCGCATCTCTTGGCGCCGTCAGCGTCCAGTAGGCCATAACGTTTCCGCTTGTCCCGATGGAGGTATCGCACAGGAAGCAATACCCCACCTCGGGCGGGTCGGCCGTGAACGGCCCGAACGTGATCTGCGCATCGTTTTCGATCAACGATGGGTCCCCGCTGGGTGCAGCCCACGTCACCGCCTGCCGGCTGTATCCCGCCGTGCTGATCTCATTCGCCGCGAAATCCGCCAGCGTCGCCGTGTCCGGGCCGGCCGGCAACGCTGTGATCAGCGCCAGATACATCCCGGCCGCCGCCGACACATTCTCTCCCACTCCCGCCTGCACCGCCCGGTTCGCCCCATATTGCGTCAGTTCCCCGCTCATCCCTTACCCCCTGATCCCCGATCCCTGATCCCTAATACCTAATCCCTAATACCCGTCCTCACGACCACGCCGGAATCTCCACCCCCACCTGCAACGCATCCAGCGCCGCCGCATCCCACGCGCCGCCGCCCGCCGGCTGCTCGTAGTATGTCTCACCCTTCAGTAGCAGATAGCCCGGCGCAAGGTTCACCACCGTCTGCGGTGTGGCGCCTGAGTAGACCGTGCTGCCTTGTCGCACCACATCCCACAACTCGTTCGAGCCGCTCTCTGCTACCGCCGCCTGGAACACCGGCTGCACCAGATTGATCGCCGTCACGTAATCGGGTGTCGCCTCGATCTCAAACAACTCCATCTCTCCGGGATTCTCCCCCTGGACCCAATCCGTCGTGTTGGCCGGCACATCATCCACACAGGCATAGTGATCTGCGCCCGCGCTGGGCGAGAACTCCGTCACCGCCCCGTCCCCGTTCGCCCGCAGAAAGAACACCCCGCCGAGGCCGGGATAGCTCGTCTGGAAACTCCCGCTGGTATCATTGACGGCGATGTCGTCCACATACAACTCCGCAGACGTCGCACCTACCGGCCCGAAGATCTTGAATGCTCGCACCCCCGTCGCGCTGGTCGCCTTCGTATCCGCTCCGCTCACTGCGAGGTCCGTCACGCCATTGACCTTCAGCGTGAACACCCCGGTCGCGTCATCGATGACTGCGTGTCCCTCGAGCACATACCACGTTGCCGCCCGCAGCACGATCGTCCCCGCTGCCAGCAGCACCCCCGATTCCGACCCTCGATACAGTTTGAATGTCTGCGTCGGCCCGTTGAATACCAGCGTCAACTGCGCATCCCCGTTTTCGTCCTGGAACTGGAGATAGGGGTATCCCGCAATCCCGCCCGCCTCCAGATACCAGGCCAGGCGAAAGTAAAACTCCGTCAGGTTTGACCCGAACACATGGGTCACATACCCACACGCCCCGTTGATCGGCCCGCCGTGCACCGCCAGACTGTACGTCCCCGTCCGCGCTTGCACTGAGCTCACACTGGCCAGTCCGTTATTCGCCCCATTGAGCTCCTGCGCCGAGCCTGTCTCAAACCCTGCTGTCACCAGCCTCGCCATCGTCCCCTCCTGATCCCTAGCACCTAGTACCTAATACCCAATCATACATACGGCGCATAGAACGCCACCGTCACCGTCGTTCCCCCGCCGTACCCGCTGCTCGTCACGGCCAGCGTATTGCCGCCCACCGCGAACTCCAACCAGCGCAGCGCCCCCGCGTGGCTGATGTTTCCGCTCACGTCCGCCCCGTCCAGCTCCGCTGTCCAGTCCCCGCAATCGATCACCAGCGTCTCCCCGCTCCCCACCGTCCCCGTGTACTGCACCCAGATGGATCCCACCGCAAACTTCGGGTTCGTGATCGGCCCTGTCACCGTGATGATGGCCTGCTCGACCTTGTACGTGCCGCCGTTCGTCACCGTGATGTTCTGCGGCGACTGGGTGATCGCCGTTGGCCCCACTGTCGTCAAACTCTCTGCGTACCACCACGGATCGGCGAGCAGAAACTCCACCACGAACGTGTAGGCGCTATCCAATCCCTTCGGCTCAAAGTCGATGGTGGCCACCACCTCGGCTGTGGCAGTCCGGATGACTCCGCCGAACTGGTGCTTCAGCGTATGCTGCCCATCCCTGGCGAACAGCCCGCGCAGCGTATCCAGGTTCGCCCGCATCTGCGCCTCGCTCCCCGCCCCACCGGTCGTCGGATGGATGTTCTGCACCCACATCGCCAGCGTCGCCGTCCGCTGATCCGGCCGCTTCGCCACGTACAGCCGGCCCGTGCGGCTCGGCACGACCACATTCTCCCCGCGCCGAGGGGGCACATTCAGGGGCGCGCCGAGCCACTGCACGTTATACGCGAGCGTCGTCAGATCCACCCCGTCGTACTCCCACTCCTGCGCCATCGGCCCCTCAATCCCTAATCCCCAATATCCAATACCCAATACCCGGTGACTCACGCCGGATTCAACACCCCCAGATATGCCATGTTCCGCAATTGCTTCGTGATGCTCGTCTCGCTCGGCTCACCCCGGGGATTGTTGATCACCACATTGACCGTCTGGCTGGTGCTCGCCGCGCCGCCCGTAGGGTTGGCGGGCACGGCCGCCGGCGTCAGATTCATCTCCAGTGACATCGCCTGCGCCATCCGCCGGGCTGCCTCCTCTACCAGGCTCTGCCCCGAAGACATCCCCTCCGCCAACGTCGCCGGCAACGCGCGTCCCGCCGCCGTCAACGTCGAAAGCGGCCCTGTTTTCGCGTCGCTTCCGGGCAGCAGCGCACGGATCTTGGCGACGATGGCCCGTACCGCGTCCAGCACCGCGTTTGCCTTGGCGACGATCGAATTTTTGAATGCCTCGATCATCGCACCACCGGCATTGCCCGCGACACTGATCAGGCTATTGAGCAGATCGGCAATCGTCTTCTTGATGCCCGACCAAATCTCCGATGCCCTGGTCTGAAGGGTCGTCCAAATCTCGACGGTGGTTGTCTGGATGGTCGTCCAGGTAGTCGTGAAGAAGGTCGAGATCGCCGTCCAGATCGTCGTCGCCGTCGTCTGGATGGTCGTCCAGATCGTGGTGAAGAAGGTGCTGACCGCCGTCCAGATCGTCGTCGCCGTCGTCTGGATGGTCGTCCAGGTAGTCGTGAAAAAGGTCGAGATCGCCGTCCAGATCGTTGTCACCGTCGTCTGGATGGTCGTCCAGGTCGTGGTGAAAAAGGTCGAGATCGCCGCCCAGATCGTCGTCGCCGTCGTCTGGATGGTCGTCCAGGTCGTGGTGAAAAAGGTCGAGATCGCCGTCCAGATCGCCGTGGCTATAGCCTGGATGGTCGTCCAGGTAGTCGTGAAGAAGGTCGAGATCGCCGCCCAGATCGTCGTCGCCGTCGTCTGGATGGTCGTCCAGGTCGTGGTGAAGAACGTCGAGATCGCCGTCCAGATCGTCGTCGCCGTCGTCTGGATGGTTGTCCATGTGGTCGTGAAGAAGGTCGAGATCGCTGTCCAGGCAGTTATCGCCGTCTGTTTGATCGTCTCCCATGCCTGGCTCAAAAATGCCCCGATCTGGGGGATAAGAGCCGTAATGAAATCTCGGATGCCGAACCAGTTATTCTTCCAGGCCAGATACAGCAATCCCAGCACCGCGATCACGGCCAGGATCGGCAAAATCACCGGTGCAATCGCTGCCACCACCCCAGCGATGGCCGCTCCCACCCCAGCCAGCGCGCCACCAGCCCCGAATGCCGTCACAATCGCGCCGATGGCCCCGACCACACTTCCGATCGCCACCAACACCGGCCCCACCGCCGCCGCGATCCCAGCAAAGATCAGGATCGTCTTCTGTGCCGCTGGCGACAGATTACTGAACTTCTCCGCCAACTTGCTCAGCCCCTGCACCACTTTCAGCGCAATCGGCAAGAGTTGCGTTCCCAGACTCGCGGCCGCGTCCTTGAACTGTGCAGACAGGATGCGCTGGCTGTTTGCCAAGCCGTCGGATGTCCGGGCAAAATCGCCTTGTGCCGCCTTCGTCTGCTCCAGGATCAGCGCATATCGCGCCTGTGCCAGCATTGCTGGCGTCAATTCTTTCGTGCTGCTGGCCAGCCCCATCTCCATGGCCTTGGCCTTCACCGCAGCCTCATTCAGGTTCACCCCCAATGATCTGAGCGGTTCGGACTCACCCAGCAGCCCCGACCGCAGTTTCTCCAGGGCCTCCGTAGGAGAGATGTTATTGAACGATGCCAGGTCCGCAGCCAACTGGACCAATCCCTGCGACATCTCCGCTGCCGGCGTTGTCCCCATCCCCATCGCCGTGAACAGATTCCCGAACGTCCCAACCGCCTCCAGCGCCTCCTGCCTGGACAGACCAAACGATGATGCCGCGCTTTTCGACCATTCCTGGATCACGCCCGCGCTCGTCCCGAATACGACGTCCACCTTGTTCATGGACTCGTTCAGGTCCGACGCAGCCGCAATCGCCGCTCCACCCATGGCCACCAGCGGCAAAGTAACAGCGGCTGAGATTTTGCCACCGATGCCGGTCAGCTTCTTGCCGACCTGTTGCATCGTATTCCCCAGCCCTTTCTCGATCTTCGACCGTGCCTTCTGCAGGTCCCCGTCCAACTCATCCAGCTTGGCTCGGATCGCCACATACGCGGCACCCAATTTCGACTCAGCCATCTAATCCCCAGTCCCTAATACCTGATCCCTAATACCTGATCCCCATCCGCTTGGTCAATTCCTCAAACTCCCGTTCCCGTTTTGCCTTCTCCTCGCCCTCCAGCCGCCGCGTCGCCGGCGGATGCAGCAGTCGCTTCAGCCTGGGCAGCCGCCGGGCGCGCTCCAGCGCGACGATGTGCCACGCCAGCCACAGATCGCGCTCGCGCTCGTGGTCCAAACGCCACGCCGCCGCCTGGAAGAACAGGAAGGTTTCGCGTGGCGTCAGGTCCCAGAACTCGGCTGCCGTCAGGCCATGTTTCAGCGCGTCGGCCAGGAGTGCATTCCAATCCCACTCCTGGCTTACGCTGGGGGGCTCGCGTTCTCCTCTTCCACGCCGAAACTGATCACGTCGGCGATGGCGCCCAGCACAGCCGTCACCACCGTCGTGAATCCCAGCGCATCCAGGATGCTCCATGCATCCTGCACTGTATAGGCGCGCCCGCCCGCTTTGGCATCCCGCCGCCCATGCTCCATGCCGATGGCCAGCAGTTGCGCTGTGTCGCCGATGCCCAGCTTGTTGTCCTCCAGCGCCGAGAGCAGTTGGAGCATCGGTTTGTCGATGACCCGTTCGGCCTGCGCCAGCGCCCGATTCGTGAACAGGATCGGATACTCCTCCCCGTCCACCGTCAGCAGCGCCTCGCCCCGTGCCCCGCGTCCCCTGATCCCTGTCTCCTGATCCCTGGTCATCAGCTACCCACCTCCGACCATTCGCCGTCGATCGTCAGATCGATGCTGATCGTCGCTGCGTCCTGGTCCGGCCCTTCCTCGCTCATCGAGGTGATCAGCGCATCGGCCTCCTCGGTGGCGGTGCCTTCCTCCTCGCGCCGGACTTTGATCAGGTCTCCCGCCCGCATGGCCGCCTTCAGCGCCAGATACGCTGTATCGCTGGGCACGTACAGCGCGTCCAGTGAGATCGTCGCTCCGTAACGTCCCGCGCTCACCCGCTTTGCTCGGCTGTCCTTCGACGACAGATCGATCTCGTCGTTCGTCTCCTCGAATGTCACCCCCGTCTGGCTCCCGACTGCCGTCCACACCGGCGATGCATCCGTCCCCGTGTTCGCCAGCAGCAAAATGTCTGCCCCGTTCATGCTCCCTCCCAGTTCCTAATCCCTAATCCCTAGTACCCAATACCCAATCCCGGCCCTCACGCCGGACTCTCCATCAACACAAACCGCACGCTCACAATCCGTCCATAAGCATCCTCCTCATCCGCGGCGACCGGCCCATCCGCCGCTGCCACCCACGTCTCGAACCCGTCAACCGCCAGCTCGTGCCGGTGCAGCAGCGCCCGCACCCGCTCCGCCATCGCCTCTACCGTGGCCGCTGACCCATCCGCCGGCGCATAGCACCGCACGTCCCGAAACACCTCCCGGCCCCGCCGGTTCTTTGCCTCAAGCGGTCGTTGCGCCACCTCCCCGGCCGACACGATATACGGCAGCGACGCATTCCCCGGCGCCGGGTCCGTCGTAAAAATCGCCGGTCGGCCGTGATACGTCGCCACCAGCCCCATCAGCGTCGCATCCCCCGCCAGCCTGCTATAAATCGCCGCCGTAAGATTCATGAGTGCCCATCCTAATCCCTAGTACCTAATACCCGGTCACCCCTTTTCGATCAGCCTTACAATCGTCGCCGCATTCTCGAACACCGCCGGCCGGATGAACGGATGCGCCGGCATCTTGCGCGTACCGAACTCCACGAACTTCCAGTAGAACGGCTTCCCGCCCTTCATTCCCACGCGCCCCTCGATCTCGTTCCCGCGCGCTACCACCTCGTAATCGACGTTCCCCTCCATCCGACTCGTCCGTTTCGGCGCCCGCGCCCGAGTCTCTCCCGCCGCAAACTGGCACGCCCGGTCCATCCCGTTCACAACCCGGCCCGAAATCTCGGCGATTAACTCCTCAGCATTCCATTCCTGCACGATCTGCGTCATCTCAAAATCTCCTTTGCGCCTTTGCGCCTTTCCGTGAGATCAAATCGCCCTAATACCCAATATCTAATACCTGATACTGGTCCTCACGACCCCGCCTCCAACTCCCCCTCCTTCTGGATCTCCAGACAATCGATCTCCAAATGATGCCCCACGTGGCTGGGATCCCGCACGGCGATCACCTCCACCGTCTGTCCCGCCCCGCTCACCAGGTCTCCCCGCCGGATGTCAGCGTCTCCTGCCGTGTAGAAGATATGGGATACCTGCGCCTGGCGCTGCACAGCGGCCGTGCGCTCGCTCGCATTCGCCGGCCGCAGCCGGCCTCGCACTGTCCCCGCGTCTGCATATCCCAGCGTCCAGCCGCCCTGCCCATCATCCGTCCGGGCGGGCCTGGAAATCACAAACTCGTGATTGAACAGCGTCTTGATCCCCATCACATCCTCGTGTCATCCTGAGCGGAGCACCGCAGTGCGGAGTCGAAGGATCACGCCCCCACCATCCGATACCGGTCCAGGATCCGCTTCTCGCTCGGCAGCAGCATCGGCGCCGCGCTCGATCCCAGCATCCCGCCGCCGCTGACCCCGCCCGATTGTTCGCTCCCGTATTGCACCTGGTAGTCCCCCAGGCTGAGCCCTTGTACCCCCGACACCCCCTCGGCCTCCGCCGCCCGTAGGCCCGCTTGATAGGTTCGAGCCGCTGCCCGTGTGCACACATCGGCGATGTCGTCTGGGATCGTCGCATACCCGTGCGTATACGTCACCGTCACGATCTGGATTCCGCTGGCCCAGAAATCATCAATCCGATAGAGAATCCCACTCCGGCCCAGTTTGTAATCGTCATCGACGGTCAGCGTCTCCCCATCCTCAACCACTGAGGAGATTTCCGTTACCGGCAGTTCGGGCAGAAACAGTTTCGTTCGCCTGGCATCCACGTCGAAGGTGTACTCGTCATCCTCCACCTCCTCGATCTGCTGGTGGCAGTAGTTCTGGATTGCCGCCGACGCCTCCTCGATGGCGCGCGTAGCAGCCGCACTGCCCGCTAGGATGGCGATTTGCAGGAAATTAGCCAGGTCACTGATCGTGCAAAACGCAGCCATGCCTGCTTCCCCCTATCCCTAATCCCCAATACCCAAGACCGGCGTCATCGTCCCCTTGTTCTGGTCCGGTTTCCGTTTCTTGTTCGGCGCCGGTGGCAGGGCCTTAGCAGGATTGGGGGTCGGTTTGGGCCGTAGCCCTTGCCGGATCGCCTCCTCCTCGGTCATCTGGATCGAGCGTCCCGGACCGATCTCGATCTGCACCATTTTCCCGCCCATACTCGCGCTCACCATCCTTTCATCCACCCCGACCACGTTCGTTGGCCCGCCACACGCGCCATGGGCCGCGCCGCAAATCGGGCATCTGCCCTTCACCACGCCTGAGCTGATCAACATCTCCGCCTCGCTCTCATCCGGGCGAACCGTTCCCGGTACTTTTCAACCTCGTCCGGCTTGCAGCACACATACCGTCCCGGAGCGATCTCCACGTGCACCAGATCCGATTTATGCGCTGGCGTCGGCCGTGCCACCACTGGCGCCGAGGTCTCCTTCAACAACCATGAGCGGGGCAGCGCCAGGAACAGCGGCTTCACCCGATACAACGCCCGCAAAAACGCCAGCCTCCCCGCGTCCCCGCGTCCCCGCGTTCCCGTGTCTCCGCGTCCCATTTCTTCCTGCCACGCCGCCAACAGCGCCCGTCCGCCGTCGCAATCCCGCACGAACAACAGCTCGCAGGCATACACGGGCACCCGCAGATCACGCAGCAACCCGGCCGTTTGCCGTCGCTCCTCCGCGCGCCCCAGATCCTCGGCCAGGTCGCGCTCGCTCAGCGGCGCCGCCGCTTCCCAATGCTCCAGGAAACGGAATCCCGCCTCTACCAGGTGCCACGGCACGGTCGTCCCCGGCGCCGCCACCAGCGCCCGCTCAAACGGGAGGAGAGCGCCGTTCAGCAGCGCCACCGGTAATCCGTGTCCTCTCGCCTGCTGGCTGATGGCCTTATCCTCGCCCCACAGCAGCACTCCCATTGTCACGCCCGTCCCTCCCCTAATACCTGATACCTAATACCCAGCACCCAATACCTCAGTCACTCTGCCCATACTTCCCCCGCCTTCCGATACCACCCGGCCATCCCGGTTTTCGTCTCATCCACCAGCAGCACATCAAAATCGCGTCCCAACCTCTCCCGGAACGCATTCAATGTCCCGAATACGGCCGGACTGGGCCGCGCGCTATCCACGGGCGAGTAATCATGGCACAGGAACAGGCCGCCCGGCGCCAGGTTATTCCACCAGGCCATATCGCGCCAGATCTGATTGTGATCGCCGTCAACGAAGACCATGTGCCACTGTTCGCCCGGGTGTTCTCGCCAATAGTCCCAGGACGCCTGCAAGACGACTGCCACATTCCGGCAATCTGCCTGCCGCAGGTAGGATTGCGCCAGCATAGCCTCTGCCGGATTGACCGCCAACGAAATAATGGCTGCCCTGGGCGCCGCTCTCGACAACGCCAGGGCCGACGCCCCCTGCCCGGTGCCGATCTCTGCTATCCTGACCTTTTTCCGGTCAAACTGTCTGGCCAGGCCATACAGCGCCAGCAGTTGGTATTCCAGCATCTCAGCTCGCATCGGCAGGTGCTCAAGGGCGGCCTCCGGGAAACGCACCTTCAACTGTCGGTACAGCTCCAACCCCGTCCCGTATAGCCTCATCCCTCGTCCTCCAATCCCCGATCCCTAATCCCCAATCCCCGTTACTTCCGCACCTGCATCGTGATATGGATCGACGAGTTCCCCGAGTTCAACTCGGCCGGCCGGACGATCCGCCACTTGCGAGGCGTGTAAAACCCATACGCCTTGCCCTCGGCCGTGTCCGGGTCGAACACGTTGCAGCTCCTCAGCGTGAAGCGCCAGAAGTGCGTTGGATCGTCGTACGCGCGTTCGCTCTGCCAGAACGGGAGCTTCATGTACAGCAGCCCGCCCGGCCGCAGGATGCGCCAGCATTCGTCTACCGATTCGACCAGGGTCAACCGGAGGTGCTCGAACACGGCCCGGGCCATGATCAGGTCAAATGACCCATCCCGCCATGGCCAGGGGAGGAGGTTCAGATCGTGCGTCACTGCGATCTCCGACCGGTGTTTGATCCGGTCGTGATTGATCGCATCCGTCACGATCTCGTTGCCTGCCCCAAGGTTCAGTTTATCCATCATCCCACCTCGGGTCTGCGGAATGCGATCAACGCCCCGATGCAGCCGAGTCGCCACCATCCCGCCTGCGATTGCCATGCATCGACGAACTGTTTCACCGCCACCCCCGGTTTCCATACATCGTAATCGTGGAAGGCGAGGATGCCGCCTGGCATGATTCTATCCGGCCACACGACAATGTCTCTCCCGATCCCCGCCTCGGAGTGGTCGGCATCGATGAAACAGAACGCCACCGGGCCGGGAAGTCGTTTCGGCGCATCCCAACTGGGCATTTCCAGGTACTGGATGTCATAGCCGTAGGTCGTCAAGCGCTCCCTGACGCCCGCCCGGAATTTCGTGTCCACGGCGATGATCGGCCCTCGTCCGACCCTGGCCGCGGCCCAGGTGGCCAGGCTGCCGCCGCGAGCCACACCACATTCAACGGCCGGGCCGTTGGGGGCTACCTGAGCCAGGCACCACAGCCAGGCCAATTGCCAATCAGCCTCATCGTGGCGGTTGAGGTCGTAGATGTAAGCAGAACAATCCTTGCCTCGCTGCATGGCCCCAGCGCATGTGATCCGTGTCATCATCCGCCTCGCAGCCGCGCGTTGTACTCGCGCACCGCCTCGATCAGCGTCGCTGGTTGTCCCTGCTGCCGCGCCCAGGCGCATAAGTTCGCCGTGTCCTTCGGCAGGCACTTCCCGCCCCAGCCGCGATTGTTCGGGTAGACGTAGGTATGGCTGCGACTCACCCGTGGATCGGCGAGCCACAACTCGCGCAGCTCGTGCCAGTCCACGCCGGCCGCCCCAGCGAGATCGTAGAACTGGTTGCAGAAGGACACCTTGGTGGCCAGCCACGAGTTTTCCATCAGCTTGCACAGCTCGGCCGTCCTGGCATCCGTCTGGTAGATGCGCGTGCAACTGTTGGTCACCAGCGACCAGGCCACAGCGAACGGGTGGGTCACGTGCGCTGGCCCGCCCAGGATGACGAATGTCTCCCGTGACACATCGGCGAGGGGATGGCCGAGCGACTCGCCATAGTATTCGGGCGAGAAACAGATATTCGTCCCCAGGCTTTCGGTAGTCCCAACCTCCACCGTGCTCTTGATGCACCAGTAGCGTGCGAGCCTCCCGAACCGGGCGTATGCCTCCCGCACACATGACGTGTCGCAGCAGCCATCGTCCATCTGCGGCGTCGGCACGCAAATAAACCCTAACTCGTACCTCTCCCCGTCTCCGTGTCTCCCTGTCCCCCCATCCCCCTGTCTCCGTATCACCCCGTCCACATCGACATAGTCCGCCTGGTCGAAATACTTTCCGATCTGCCTGCCCACGTGACCGTAGCCGACGATCAGAACGCTCGGCTGTGCGTTGACCACCTCCGGGTGCGGTATGCCATTCATGCCCGTTTCTCCATAAACTGTCGCACCATCTGCCAGGCCCTCTCGCCGTCGATCCGACCTGGTATCGCCCCACCCCAACGCCGCGCGTCGCCGGGGAAATGCAACAGCCCGGCCGTTTTGAGGCCAGGTTGAAACTTGGGGAACGTGTTCCATTCATTTCCGAGGACCCATACCCGCAACGGCATCGAGTGCAGCGCACGCAGCAGCGCCCCCTGATCCCGTTGCGCCCAACGTTCCCACTCCTGCCGCCAGCGCAGGAAAAAAGCTGCGGTGCGCTCGCCGCGTCTGAATGACCATGCACCACCGTTGTATTGCAGCGTGTGGGGCGTCCCCACCACCCGCAACGTCTCGGCGACCTCCGCCTTGCACGCCTTTCGCTCGAAGATGTGCAGGGTCTCCATCGACTGGATGTCCTGGCAGATCACAAGATCCCAGCCATCCTCGACCCACTCGAAGTAGCGATAGATGGGGGCGGTCACTTCAGTGTCCGCGTCCAGGTAGAGCACGCTCTGCCACTCCGCCGGCGCCAGCTCGTAGACCATGAGCTTCGCCCGCCGGCCACCGACATCGGAATCCGGTTGCTGGACGAGGAGATCCTCCCGGCCAATCGGCGCCGCCGCACACAGACAGATCGGGATGTCCGGCATGTGTCGCTTGGCGCTCTCCATCATCCGCCGGCACGCCTCCCGCGCCGGTTCGCCGAATGCCACGCAGTAAATCCCGCGCGTCGATCCCGTGCCCCGCTCTACCGGCTCCCGCGCTACGATCTGCACCTCTATCTCCTCTTCTCTGCTGCGCCCGTTCTCGGATTCGACGATTCGTTGATTCGCCGATTCGCCAATCCCCCCATCCGCCATGCTGGATCCCTGTCCCAATCCGAGCAGCGCCGCGTGCGCGTCCACGAACGCCTCCACCGAATGCCCGGCCACGGCCGCCCGTAACCTTTCCCGTTCGGTGTCCGTCCGTCCGGCCAGATCGATTGCTTGCTCCAGCGCCAGTATCATACTGGCCAGATCCCCCCGCTTGTACCGGCAGATGCCGGCCACATGCGGCAGTTCATCGATGATGCCCACGCCGGCCGGCACTACCACCCGCACGCCGCAGCTCAGCGCCTCCAGCACTGGCATCGGTCCCCCCTCGACCCGGCTTGGGCACACCAGCACGTCCAGCTCCCGATAGAACTCCGGCATATTCGCCCAGGAGTAACTCTTCGTCGGCACCGGCCATCCTCGGCCGCTCGCGCGCCACTCCGCCCGCTGGCCCGGTTTCGAGGCGATGATCCCTCGTACTAGGTCTTCGCCTTTGCGGTGGTTAGCATACGTATACCCACTTAGTCCCACGATCGCCCCTCTTCTCGCAGAAGAGGGGACGGGGGAGAGGTTGAACCGCTCCCGCTCCACCGGCAACGGCGGGATGATCGTCGGCCCATAGGCGCTCAGTGGATCCCCGTACAACTGGCACATCGCCACCCGTAGATTGACCCGCTGCGCCACCTCATCGTACAGCTTCGCCTTGGCATTCCCTGGCGGTTCCTCCTCCCGGTGCGTGAAGTAGGCTGCCACCGGCGCCTTCGGCCACGGTTGCACCTTTTGCGCCTCGAAGTAAGCCAGCAGGTACACCACGTCCGCCTGTGGATCAGGCGCCGCGCCCACATGCCACCCCATCCGATCCCGCAGAGCTCGGGCCATCCGAGGGATGACCCGATCCTCCTCGAAATTCCGGCAAATCACGCTCACCCGCATCCGTTCGCCCCAATCCCCAATCCCTAATACCCAATCCCGTGTAGGGGGCAGGTCCACCCCGCCCCCTCCATATCGTCAGCTCCCGCTCGTCAGCGCCACCTTGCAGAACGCGCTCGGGCGGATCAGACCGAACGCCGCGCGCATCTCCGCTAGGATCGCCACCATGTTGCGGATGAAGAAATCCGAGTGGCTATCGCTCACCTGGATCGACGCCCGCTCGCGATCCCACAACACAGCCTTGCGGTAGTCGCCCAGGATCCCTTCCCCTTCGGTACATGCCTCGCACTCGACCACCGGCACACGCCACAACTGCTGCACGCCGCCGGTCGTCGGCCCGCCGTAGTAGTAGCGGCCTTCCAGGTCCTTCAGCAGGTCGATGGTTTCCGCGTCGTTCGGATGCACCAACCAGGCGGTCGCCCGGGCCCGCCCCGTCACGCGCAAGTAGGTGATCGCCTTGCGCGCCGTAGTGAGCAGGTCGGTATCCCATGCCTGCGAGAGCACGCCCGAGGTGTGCAAGATCCCGGTGAAGTGCTCGCCGGTCCCATCGCCACCCACGATCTCATCCTCCAGATCCTCATCGAGATCGTCCCGCAACTCCTGATCGATCAGCCCGCGCAGTTGCGACGCATCGCTCAGCGCCCGCTTCGTCGCCGGGATCCACACCGCGATGGTCTTCACCGGCGTCTGTACCTTCTCGAATGCCATCGCGCCTTCCGCCTTTTCGCCCGACACCTCGCCCGTGGCGCCCGAGTACGTGGTCACGTTCGCCTCAGCGACCGGCGCCGCCTGGGTGATCTTTGCCGTCTGCCGCACGAACTCCACCAGATCGCTGGTGGTCTGCCGGACGTTGATGATGTCCCGCAGCACCAGCGGCCGGCGACCGAGCGGCTCATAGATCCCGGTGACATCCGTCGCCACGAATGCCCCACCGCTGGTGTCCGTCGCGCCCGTCAGCAGATCCTTCCGTCCGAAGAACGAACGGAACTCCACCGGCGGCGAGATCAGCCCCTTCGCCCCTTCTGGGATATGTCCGCTCGGCGCCACCTGCTTCAGCCATGCCTTGAACTGCTCGGACTCAACGAACTGTTCGCCGATGGACCGGCCTCGCCCTGGTGTCCCTGCGTCTCCGCGTCCCCGCGTCCCCGCGTCCGCCAACCCGATTCCCGCGCCCAGGTCCATGATCTGCTTGCGCAGCGCCTGGTCATCCTCCAACTGCTTGATCTGCTTCTTCAGATCGGCGGCCTCGGTCAGGATTCCCTGAATCTTGATCCGTTCGTCCGCCGTGAAGTCTCGGTTCTCCTTCTCCGCTGCCTCCGCAATCCCTCGCGCCTCCAGCAGCGTCTTCCGCAGTTTCTCCACCAGCTCCTTCAGGTTCATCGTCTATTTCTCCTTACCAGTAGGGGCAGTGCATCCGTGCCTGTCCCGTGGACGACCGCAGATGGGTCGTAGGGGCAGCGCCTCCGTGCCTGCCCCGTGGGCTACAACTCCATCAACTCCAACGCCACGCGCGCCGCGAGCGTGCTCGGCGACTGGCCCCTGGGCTTGCCATCGGCCTCACCCTGACCACCGCCTTCACCCCCGCCGCCGCTATCGTCCGCCTGAGCGCACTTCGCGCCCAGCTCGCACGCCAGATCATGCAGCCTCTGAATTCGCTCCGCATCCTTGCTCGAATTCCGCCGCCCCTCCTTCTCTCCGCCGCCCCTCCGCTCCTCCGCTCCTCCGCTCTTCAGTTCCGGTGGCTCCACATCCGCATCCCGCAGATGCCGTGCCAGGTGGTTCCACACTCCCTGCCGATCCGCGTCCGGTATCGTTGTTCCCCCGCGCCCACCGTTCAACACCCCGATCCCGGTCTGGCAACCCCGCACATTCGCTGCGCCGGGATTCCCGTCGGCATCCACCTCGTGATGGACAAACTTATATGTGGCCTTGACCGTCGGGTCTCCCTCGGGATCCGCCCAGGCAAAAATCCGGCGATAGTACGCCGCGTTCTCCCCGCTCCTGGCCCGCGCCTCGTTCGCCGGCCCATCCCAGGCCCCCGTGCTGGTCGCCGTCGAATGGCTGGCGATGGCTTTTTTGACGCCGAGGAGCTGCGTGTCTGGATTCATCCCCACCAGGCATGGCCCCACCTCGAACAGATCCAACTCGCGCAACTCGTTGACGAACTGCCCGTCTTGTTTCGCCATCACCGAATCGACCACATCGTAGGCGAAGGAGAACTCAGCGAGCGTGCCCTTGTTCATCTTTTTCCAGACTCGCGCAGCGAAGGGCTCATCCATCTCGAGTTGGCCCTTCACGTACAGGCCATCCTCGACCTCCTTGGCCTCCAGGACCTCGCCGATATGTGCGTCCAGGTTGTCCCACTCGTGCGAGAAGATCACAGGGATCGGCCGTCCCCGCTGCTCCCAGTTGTTCAAACTCTTTTGGAATGCCCCTGGTAGGATTTTATCCCCGCCCCGATCCACGTTCCCGAACACCGCCACGATGGCCTCAAAGATCCCCTGTCCCTGGTCCAGCGCCTTGAAGCTGGCCAGCCTGAAACTCTTATGCTTCATCGCCCCCTCCTGACCCCTATTCCTGCTCCTCATCCCGTCCAAACGTCACACTGCAATGGCAATGCGCGTTATTCCCCGCGCCCCCGGCCGGATCACCGGGCCATTTCATCCCGTTCGAGAATCGCTCGCCGATTCCCACCGTCTGCCCGCTCATCCCCACATGGCTATCCCGGGGATCCTTGCTTCCGTGGTGCACCCATGTCTTCGTCCGCAACCCACCCTGTTTAGCGCCCTCTACCGATCCTAGGTTCGCCATCGCATTCATCGTGCTGCTGGCGATCTCCCCCGCGCTGCTTGACCCGAGACGATCAAATAGATCCTTCAGCGCATCCAACACGGCCACCGCGCTCAGCGCCGCCGCCACCTGCTCCCGAGTCGATAGATTGATATTCTGCGCCGTCCGCTCCGCATAACCGGAGACGTAGGGTGTCATCCGGTCGGTATCTACCTCTATCTCCAGCGCATCTGCGACGTGATTCGCCCACACGGTCGCTGTCGCCATGCACAGCCGGAACAGATCCTCTCCCAACTCCCGGTCCCACCGGTCACCGTCGATCCACACCGTCTCGATCCCCGCGCCCTCGCGCACCCGGCCCACCAGCGCCGCATGTTGCCGCCCGAAATATCGCCTCAGCACCTCGAGCCACTTCTCGACATGCCGCTCCCGCGTCTCCATCAGCGTCGGATCCACCAGCGCCTTCTCCCCAGCCTCCCCGAATACCGAATACCCAATACCTGATACCCGTTTCCCCGCCCCTTGCGATGGTGCACTATCCCGCGGCGAAGCCTGTCCCCCCACCAGCACATTCAACGGCGTCACGAGCGCATCAGCGTCCCCGCCCAGGCTCGGCAAATTGAAGCGTGCCCGCGCCTCGTTCGCCGTCATCCACGGCCGCCCGACCGCGCTCTGCATCGACTTCGTCTGCTCATCGAACGATCCCTGGAGCTTCTCAGCGATGTTGAATTCCACATACACATCCCGCGCTTGCTCAAACTCCGGCAGGAGCTGGAGGGCGATCTCCTCCTCGATCATCGCCAGCCATGGTCCCAGGCAATCCTGGTACAGATCCTTATGTTGCTCCGTGATATTCGAGAAAGTGGCATGATCCAGGATGCCCACCATTGGCAAGGGGATGTGGTAGGCGCGTGCGCACTCCTCGCGCGTCAGTTTCCGTCCGCCCAGATACTCGCTCTCCTGCGCGTTGAAGCTGGCCTCTTTCCAGGTCATGCCCTCTTCCAGGATGGCGGTTTTCCCGCTGTTCGGCCCGCCGGCATACAGCACCTCGAACTCCGTCTTGAACCGTGTCCGCGCGTCTGCGCTCCATTCCGGCGCATCCGCTGGTCGCTGGATGATGCCGTTCATGCGCGCTGAATTCGCCCAGAAGTATTCCCGGTAATCCCCCATCGCCGCTTCTTCGGCCAGGATTCTCCGCAATGTCTCCAGCGGCGATAGCCCAAAGACCGGGTTCTCCGGGTTATAACCCGCATAGTGCACTACCTGGTCGGGCGCCAGATCCATCACCCGGCCGCCCACCGTCACCTGGTACAAGGTCGGCACCAGCCCACCCGTCACCACCATGTATTGCGGCGGAATCCGCAGCAGCCCGAATGCCCCGCCCGCGCGCAGTTTCAGCCAGTATGCATTGAAATAGATCCCCAGGTCGCTCACCAGCGAGCTGATCAGTTTGTACCTGGTCACCTTATACTGCGGCGGCAGCGGTCGATTGAGCGTCTGTGCCAGCGGATGATCGCGCAGCCGTTGCCGATCCGTCTCGCTCACCCGCCGGAAGACATGCAGCCCCAGTTGGGCGATATTGCGCGCCAGGAAATCAACGCAGGTACGCACATTCGGCTGTGTCCGGTACAACGTGGCATAGTCGTAGTAAAATCGGTCGTAGAGTTGCATCGATCCATATCCGTAGCTGGTGCTCGGCGCCCACCCCGGATACAGATCCACCAACTCTCCGCCCAACGACTGCACAACTGCCATCATCCCACTCTCTCATCCTGCTGTTGGGGTAGTATGTCCATGCTGGAGCACTTCCCACACTCACTGATGGTGAGATGCTTCAAATTGCACACCTTACTCAGGCTCGCCATTACGTCACCTCCTGTGCCCTCAAGTAGCACTGATGGATCACCTTCGCGTCCCAGAGGGCATTATGCTTTTGCTTGGTTGTCTCCTTCAGCCCAGCAAATTCTTCTCGATCTATATCTGGATCGATCCCTTTTACCCTCAGTAGTGTAGATAGATCAAACGGGATGTACTGGATGAAAGAGGGAACCGATAAAGCATTACCGAATAAGTTGCAGAACAAAACCCAGTCATAGGCCAGACAGTCAGACCACATCTCGATATTGTCATCAAGTGAGTACAACCACATGGTGAGAGCACCACTAACAAATTGGCGGTCGCCGCGGACAGTCACGTAATCGCGGCCCAGGCCACAAAAATCCGGCTTGCCCGTGAGAATGAGCTTCTCCACCACCTTCTCTCTGACCCATGAATCGACCTGTGAATGATCATAGTCATCCAGTTCAGCATAGAATACCCGACCGTCCTCTGCCTCTAGCCCAATGGAGATCAGGGTCGTTTTCTGATGCAAACCGGTAAATTCAGTATCGAAGAAGACCTTCACGTGTCACCCCATCACCTGGATAAAATCGACATTGCTCACGTCGATTACGATCTCGCCACCCACTGGTGCTATCTCACCCTTTCCCTTCAGTAACTCTGCGTTCCGCAGCACCAGGTAATTGCCCGTCCGCGCCCACAATACCCCTCGGAATGCCCGATCCGTCCGGGTATTGACGATTACCTGTCGCAAACATGGATACCGCGGCGCAAATAATCGCATTATCTTTTCTGCTCCACCATCGATCCCTAATCCCCAATCCCCTACACCACTTCCAGTCCGCGATCCTCGTATACCGACCGTTTCCGCTGCCCCACCCCGGCCGCCAGCGCATCGCAACGCGCCTCCCAGCTCAGGCATCCCGCCATGGCCAGGTCGATCTTGTGCGGACTGTCCGGCCGCTCTTTGTAGATCACCCACAGCGGTGTCCCCTGCTCATCCCGCAAATTCAAGGTCTTCCGCACCGCGTTTCCGATATGCCGTGCGAACGCCTTGCTCCCGTCGTGGCTCAGCTCGCCCGTCTGGATTGCCCCGTGGTAGCTGCGCAGCGCGTAGGCCATCTGCTTCGACCGGTTGGTCCACCACTCGAGCACCCTGGTGTCTCCATACATCCCGGCCCAGCGCGCGACGAACGTCTCCCAGTATGGCGGATCGCAATACATCCGCCACACGTCCCAGCGCCGGAATGCCTCGGCGACCGCCTCATCCACCTGGGCGACGGGCACCTCCCACTGCTCGATGTTCCCCGGATGCTCCCACGTCCCCACAACCCACTGGTAACCGGTTGCCACATGGGTGGCCACCAGACCCGTGGCATCGTGATAGCGCGATCCATCGAACCCCAGCGTGATCAGCTCCCGGTCGGGTACCCCCAGCAGGAACTCGGTTGTCACCAGCGCCTTCCAGCGCTCCGCATCGAAGGCCCGCTCCGAGGATCGCACGACCCGGTTCAGCCATACCCGTTCCAGATACGACCGGTCGGCCGTCGGATCCCCCCACTGCTGCACGATCCCGTCAATATCGCTCCACTCCGCCACCGGCCCGGACGCCTCGATCACCGCCGCCCGCAGCCCCTCCGGCGTGCTCAGGTCATGCTGATCGGATGCCTGCCGATGGAAGAAAAACAACCGGCTGTCGGCGATCTTCCCGTCGGCTACTTGCCTGGCGTAGTCCATCGTATCCTCGGCCACACTCCCCTCGCCCGGGCTCGGCGCCGTCGTCGTCTCCAATGACCAGGCGTCCGCCCCCCGGCGTTTGGGGATATTAGCGAGCATCGTTCGATGTGCCTCTTTGAGCTTCGGCAAGGTGAACCGGTGCGTTTCATCGAAATGCTGGAACGTCGTGCGTGCGCCATCCCGAGGATTCGGCGAAGTGGCCAACGGCACCGCCTTCCCGTCCCCGCCGGCACGCATAATGCGTTCCAGCCCAATGTCGAAGTCGTCGGCGATCTGGCTATAACCCAGGATCACCCGCAGCGCCCCGTATGCCAGCTCCTCTGACTGTTCCTCCGTGTATGCAACCATCGCGATGTACGGGTCGGTCACCCCCACGCCCACCGGCTGTCCCCGCGCGTCGAACCCGTCGCAGCGCACCGGCCCATCAGGGTGCAACTCCACGGCTGCAATCCACGCCGCGAACTCCGTCTTGGCGGACCCTTTCCGGAGCGAGACCGCCACCCGCTTGAACCGCCGGCGTCCTTCCTGCGGATGCCTCGGCGGGAACACCTCGTACATCCGATAGATCAGGCCGCGCTTCTCGGCATCCAGTCTGGCCGGCTCCCCGCGCAGGTCCCCCGGCCCGAAGGTGAGATAGTCCTCGATGAACGCGCACACCTGCGGCCCCAGGGTTGGCCATGGCGTCGCCTCCAATGCCGGCACCATCAGCACGCTCATCCCGTACCCCCCACCACGCGCAGCGCCTTCCTGGGATCATCGATCGGCTCTGCTGGCTCCCGACGTTTGCGTTGCCTCCGGGTGGCTGCCTCCTCGACCCGCTCGACCTCCCACTGGAGGCGCCGGCGGTCCACAGGCGTCAGCCCGAAGCACTGGCGCTGGAGCCTGATCTCCGCCGCCAACTCCTTGCTCGGCTCCGACCAGAACTCGTCGATCAGCTCGGCCAGCACGAACAGCCCGTGGATGTCCACCTGCAAGAATTCGCCAGCCATTGGCGACGACCAGATGTCCCGCCACCACGCACGAGTCAGCGCCTGCCAGTCCGGTTTGCCCTCCTCCCGTCTGGGCAGACGAGGCGCGCGTTGCCGTGGCTCCTCCGCCTCCAACACCGCCCGCGTCGAAGCAACATTTCGCCGCCTGCGGATTGCTGGGTCTTTCGGCATCGGCCCCGGCATCACCACCCCTCCAATTCGTACACAGAAAAATCAGATGCCCGCACGGTCTTACGGCTTCTCTGACGCCGCGATTTTGACGCCTTTACCCTCTGGATTTCTCAAATCGTGTCACGCGGCCGTGACATGATTTGCACAATGATTGCAAGTTCTCCCACTCATCAGAGCCACCAAACACCTTTGCCTGTCGATGATGAACCTCTGTTGCAATAGATCCGCACAGCTCACAGATAGGATGCTCCATGAGAAACTCTGATCGGATGCACTGCCAGTCCGCGTCATATCCACGCTCAAAAGCCGATCCTCGCTTGCGATCCAACATCACAGCATGATCATGACATCTGCCGCGATAGACAGCGACCGCCGGACATCCAGGCACAGCACATGGACTAACTGTTCTCCGTCCCATTCAACTCTTGATCCGGTTCACGATTGAGGGTCGCTTCCTCACGGGGCATCGCCAGGAGATCCTCATCTGGGGCCCGTAGCAACTCGTCAGCTTCTCGTCGCGCCCTGGCTGCTCGCTTTCGGCACGGACATGCCAGCCCTCGATACACCTGCCCGCAGACTCGACATACTCGCTTCATTGCGCTCATCTCAGCCAGTCACCATGCGCCCAGCCCCACAACGCATCGACTCGTATCAGCCGCCACTTCCCGCGTATCCCCCAGACGTTCACTGTCTTGCCCTTGATCAGCGCACCCTTGATTACCCCAGATGTGCCCGGCCGATCTCGCACGTTCAATACATCTGTCGTTGTCGCCATACCCACGGGGAGGGGGATATTGAGGGCTGTCGCAATCGCCAAATCTCGATCTGTCGCGCCTGTCTGCCAGGCACCAGCCTCGACCTCAGCCAGTGTTACATCCGGCACCGCGGCCAACACCGACAGCCATTCCTCGATCGCGTACCTACCAGCCCCGATAGATGTACTTGCCTCCGCCGTCGGCATCACCTCGAAACCCGCCTGCACGACCCCCCGACGTGGGCAAAGCCGTGAAAACCTGATTGATCAAATTCGTGCCTGCGCCTACTGCGACGCATGTCAGTACACGGCCGATTAACTCAGCGGAGATCAAAGCGCCAAAGATGTTCACGCCGGCGAACCAGGCCATCAGGCCGCCGGTGACGCACGCCACATAGATCATCCACCAGAGATCAGCCGAGGGGAACCGTTTCTGAATCGGCTGCGCCAGCAGATCCAGAAACGCCTTGTTGAACGTTGCGAGGAGCATAGCCAAAGCCAAACCGTCCATGTGACCTCCAGGTTCTTAAACGACAACGGCCCGCACCTGGGCGGGTCTTTCGACCGAGCCAGATACGGGCCGCGCCTCGTGCGGGTACGAGGGGGGGCGACTATACGCTTAGAGTTGGTACTTGCGTTCCAGCCACCGGCACACGAACCGTAGTGTACGGACAATCACCATAATGAGTGCCCGCACATCCGTGTCAACGTCCACATCGAGTTCGACCGGCGTCTGCATATCCCTATCCTACTACACCGCGCAAAGATACACAAGCCCTCAATTTTCCCTGTTAGAATGCGATCTCATCCTCAGTCTTCGGATCGTCCGATTCCAGATTCAGCCCCATCTGGCTATCGACCAACTGGCGCATGGCGTCACCGATGTCTTCTGTCACCATCATGGTCCAATCGTTCTGCGCAGCGCACCGTAATGCCGCTTTCATCGCGCCCGCGCGACTCAAACCGCGCTCGATCCCAAATACATGGGACCAACCACCACCCCGACCGAACTGCGGCTTAAGCTCAACTTCATTCGGTATGACGAGGACCAACCTGCGCTCGAAGCATTCGACCACCTGATAGGTAGGGCCAGTGTAGTAACGGGGACGGCGACCACATCTCTCCAGTGCCTCATCCACCTGTTGATGCACGACGCGCTTGACTTCGTCGAGCAGCGCGTTGACGGTGGCCTGCTCATCCTCCTCCTCATTGACTTGCGCTGTTAGAGTGAGTGAGGGTCTGACATTGTTGTATTCGGGCAGAGAAACGGTTTCCTGCCAGCCGACAGTGACCTGGGTGATATTCATAGTGCCTCCGTTTTGGTGTATTCACTCCACTTCTTGTGACATATCGTCGCGTTGCGCGAATGTGCAGCGATGAACGTCGCCAGCCCACCCGGCCCATAATGCGCTGAGTTTGCCTTCGCCATGCTCACAAATTCTTTGAGCGGCGCTTCAAACAGTGGGATACCACAATGAGGACAAACTGGTAGTCCCTTGTCGTTGACAGCGCAGTCTGAAGGGAACGATGTCCACCAGCAGCAGCGTGAGCCATAGAGGGCTATTCTATAATGGACGGCAAAAACTGGACAGGGAAATGGCCGGAGTTAAGGTACAATACCGACCATGCGCAAACGATATACAGCCCAGTTCAAAGCCCAAGTAGTGCAAGAAATCCTGAAAGAGGAG
>Ga0172375_10000060_pt1 | contig 146037 bp, 150 predicted proteins | sample LakKiv1m_FD_114537 | JGI IMG/M metagenome (GOLD analysis project Ga0172375, IMG submission 114537) | Freshwater microbial communities from Kabuno Bay, South-Kivu, Congo - kab_092012_11.1m | ecosystem: Environmental > Aquatic > Freshwater > Lake | place: Democratic Republic of the Congo... | reverse complement strand
GCCGACAGTTTTTGCCATGATTGATAAATCATGGCAACTATTTTTTGCGCGCGCGATTTTGTGCGCTGAAAGCGCACTATTTATAAATTCTTGGAAAGGTTCGAGCCACTCTGTGCCGTTTTGGGAAATTTCCTTGATTTTGGAATTTAGGAGAGATTTTGTTTCGACCAATTCGTTCTTTTTCTTTTGGTAATCTTCAGGAGAAATGACTTTGTCTAAATATCCCTCAAGCAGGCGGTCAGTCTTTTCTTCTGCTTGTTTGAGTTCTAATTGATAGGTGGTAATAATTCCCGATGATTTTTCTTTTTCTTGGTTTGCGTCTTTTTCTGCCCACTCAAGAAACTTTTTGGCGGCGTGCGGCGGCAAGGATGCTCGCATAACAATTTCCTTTAGTTGTTTCTCTATTTCTTCTTTATCAATATATTTTTGCGAGCAAGCACCCATTTTTTTGGAACAACGATAATACATATACTTAGCTTTTCTATTTGTCCGTTTGTAATACTTGGTGTGTTTTTCAGCGGTGATTGCGCCGCCGCATTCGCCGCACTTAACAAGACCGAGAAAATCAAATAAATGTTTGTTGTCTTTGACCTTGCGGCTTTTGAGTTTCACAACTTCCTGGCACTTATCAAAAAGTTTCTTGCTTATTAGTGGTGGATGTTTTCCTTCGTAAAGTTCGCCGCAAAATTTCATCACTCCGTAGTAAAACGGATCAGTCAAAATTCTTTTGACTTTATCGAGATGTAGCTCATGGCCGGATTTGTTGTAAATTTTGTTTTGGTTGAAAAATTTGCGAATATCGGCATAGCCATAGCCGCCGGTGGCAAAAAGCTGAAAAGCTTTTTGCACATATTTGGCTCGCTTTTTATCTACTTCTATTTTCTTGTTAATATTTAGATAGCCAAATGGTGCTTGGTTTGGCCACTCACCACGACGAAGTTTTTGACGATTGCCACGCTTAACATTTTCGGAAAGATTATCTACATAATATTTTGACTGACCAAAGGCGATTGAAAGCATGAACTTGCCTTGTGGTGTATTTTCAAACCAAAAGCTGGGGAATTTTAAATCTAGTAATTTTCCAGTGTCCAATAAATAGATAATCTTTCCGCCATCAATGGAATTGCGGGCCAAACGGTCGGGATGCCATGAAATTATACCGGCGGCTTGGCCGTTTTCTATCATTTCCATAACTTCTGCAAATTTTTCTCTACCCGGCTCTTTAGCGGTTTTGCTTTCAGTTATAAACTGAATAATTTTCAAGTTTTCTTTTGAGGCGAATTCCTCAAGTTCGGCTACTTGAGCTTCAATAGACAAAATTTGCCTATCCGGTTCGTCGGTGGATTTTCGGCAATAGGCGATGTATTTAATCATAGTTTTGTATTCCTAAAAGTTCTTTAAGTCCGTGAAGCGGACAGGGTTTCTTTTTAAGAAACCCAATTTTTGCGTTTTTTTCTTCTTTTTCCGGCGACTGTCCGCAAATTTCAAAAAAGGCGGATTTGACGCGCTTGCCGCGGAGGCGGGCGCGGCAAGCGCTACCTCCCGGCCTCTTTCCAATTCTTACTGGCTGACCGTTTACAAAAAATGTCGAACTTCAATGTGTTAACTCGGCCTTCGGCCTCGCTTGCTCCAGCGCGGCGCCCCCACCCGCCGCGCCTCCGAAACTGTCGGCTCGAACAATCCGCCAAAGGCGGATCAAAAAAATGCAAAAATTTTAAAGAACTTTTTATAACTTAAATGGCCGCACTGGTTGTAGTCAACCCGAATCGCTTCAGATTGCCCAATGCGGCCACTAAAAAAGCGGTTCGGATAGTTGACTACAATAACACTATACAAATTTTTTAAGAGAAAAACAATGGCAACTAAACTTTAAAAAAATGTATAATAACGACAGTGGGTATAAATCAATATTTGTAAATGTTACGCTTATATTATGGTAAAAAGGTATAAAAGAAATGCTTTAGGATTGTTACCCGTATTATTAGGAACTTTTTTTGTCCTGGCATTAAGCATTCTTCTTCCGAAAGTTAATCTGAGTTTTAGAAAATCACAAGCTTATTCTGTATTGAATTTTCCAGCTGACCACAGTTCTCACCAGTCTTTCAATGCCGAGTGGTGGTATCTTAATTTACTTACAAGGACCACGAAAACGGATGGAACAGACCAAAGAGATTTGGCTTACGTGCTTTCTTTTTCCCGAATTCTCGGCTCGAATAATTTGTTAAGCAGCAGATACGACAATACCTCAAAAGCTTTTAGGCAAAGTACCGAGCAGGCAGGAAGTTTAGTTGTACAACTAGTGGATGGAAGTAGATTACTCGTACAGTTTTCTAAAGATCTCGTGTTATCCACTCTGGAAGAATTACCCACAGGATCCGATAGAAAAAGAGTCTACCATCTGACGGGAAGAACGGCTAATATGGGCAGCTTTGATCTGACGCTAAAAGAAAGAACTGTCGTTTCTTCGGGTTTTAATACTCCGCTTCTTTGGGGAGGGACAACCGGCAACTGTCAAGGCAAAATTTCTGTGTTTTCCACTGACGATACTTACTATTACTCAATTCCCGATCTTGATATTACAGGATCCATAACCGATATTGACGGCACACGGCGAAATGTGCAGATAGGAAAAGCTTGGTTAGACCATCAATGGTTTAACGGAAGTCCTCCTTCCGACTGGCGCGGACACTATTGGACAAATTTTCACTTTACAAATTCGGGTGATTTATATAGTCCGGGGCCTCATCAGGCTTTTGGTTTTGTAACACAGATTTATTCAAATGGTCCTAGATACACATATTGGGTAAAAAGAAATACCAACGGAACAAACGAGTGCGGGGTCAACGGAACGCTGGCTGTAAACAGTTACGGTTCTACCAATTATCCTAAGTCCTGGACTGTTAATAACGGCGCTCTTTCCGCAAGCGGAAGTTCTTTTTCAGATAATCAAATTTTTCAACCGCCCGTTGGGCCGAGATTTATGGAAGCGGCCTCATACTATTCAGGAAGTCTAAACGGAACGGCTTTTACAGGGTTGGGATTTTTCGAAACGCACATTGTTCGCCCATCAACCACGCCAACGCCCACTCTGACTCCAATTTCTTGCTCGACAGTTAAATGCAATAGTAGTTGTTCAGCTAAGGGGTTATGCGGCAGGTGTATTTTAAACCGTTGCAGCTGTTACCAGTGTCCAATTAGGCCACCGGCATATTAAGTGTTTAATTTTTTAAATGAATAAGATTTTCAAACTAGTTTTTATCGTAATTGTTGGAATTTTCTTAACATTTATTATTACTCTGTTTTATGGGTTTTTTATTTTGCCTCGTTTAAACAGAAATCTTGTTTGTATCCAATCTCTCTCGCGGTCGTGTTTTCTTGGTTCACCTGTATGTTTCAATTTTCCTAATCCTTGCTCTGCCCCACCACTTTGGTTCCCTGCAAAAAGCAGCAGTATCAGTTTTTAAAACCTTCTGAAATTTAAGGGAGTTCTTGTCCGCGTACGGGTGGGCGGGGCAAGGACACTATAAATTCTTTCTTTGCTCGCCCGAAGGGCGAGAAAATCGCGCGCGCAAAAAATAGCGGAGGCGCGGCGGGTGGGGGCGCCGCGCTGGAGCAAGCGAGGCCGAAGGCCGAGTTAACACATTGAAGTTCGACATTTTTTGTAAACGGTCAGCCAGTACGGGCACCCAAGGTGATCGGGGTGCCTCAAATATCCCCATCTTTCCTTCTAAACCTCCATTATCTTTGACGAGGATTAGAACCGTTTTTTACCCTCAAAAATACTCCGTTCTAGTCCTTTCTTCGTGCGTCGGAAAGACCTGTTTTGTACCAGAAATGAAGGGAATTATCTGATCGGCGATCCGGAGATTTCCTTGTTGTGGATATAAAGTTGTTTTCCAAAGACCTTCGTTAGTTCAATTTTTTCTTCGTTTATACCGCTTCTAAGGATATACTGCGCATATTCTAGGAATGTTAATTCATTACTTTTAGGGTTAATGTCCTGCCGGATCAGAGTTTCCTCTCGTATACTGTTGTACGAATCCATGCTTTGTTTCAACTTTGGAGTAAATTTAAGTGTTTGTGGATGGGCCATGGCCATAAAGTTGAGATATCGTAAAAGAGATTTCACTAGTTCTTCTTCTGATAGAAATGGTTCTCTGCAGCTTGGATCTTTAACTCGGCCACAATGATAGTAAACATGATGTCTTGGCTCTCCAGCTTTTCTTTTCCTAAATTTTTCTTCACCGGTAACAGTACCATTGCATCCGGCACATTTAAAGATTCCTCTAAAGAGAATATTTCGACTTCCCCATTTAGCTTTAGGTGGAATAGATTTTAGTTGCTGAACTTTGAGAAATATCTCCTTCGTGATTAGCGGAGGATGTGATCCTTTATACCAAATCCCACTTTTAACCGGATATTCAAACTCACAATAATAAAAGGAATCGCTTAACATCTTAAAGATTTGGCTCAAACAGATTGGTTTTCCAGATCTATTAGTAAATCCAACTTTGTCTGCCCATTTCTTAATTGATCTACCACTCTCGCCATTAATAGTCCTTTCGTACATTTCAGTAACGAACTTGCCCCTGTCAGGATCGACAACAATATCTTTAGTTCCATTGAAGGAGCGGTTGTAATAACCAATCGGAGCGGGTCCCGGACGCCAGCCTTTCTCACATTTTGCCCGGATACCCCTTTTAACGTTAATACCTTTTTGGTCATTCTCAAGTTTCGCCTGTGAGCAAAGAATCATCAGGAGAAATTTCTCATTCGGGTTATTGGAAAATGCTTGCGAAAAAGTTTTAATATGAATAAGTTTTCCTTGGTCCATTAAATCGACTAGCATTCCAAGATCTCCGGCGTTTCGACTTAACCGATCGGGTGCCCAGGTTAGTATTCCATCAAACGCTCCTGCCCGAATGTCATTAAGAAGTCTCATAAATACGGGCCTTTGGCCGGAATTTTTGGCCGAATGACTCTCTTGTCTGACCTCTTTTATTATTAATTTCTCTTTGTTTGCTAAGTCTGTCATTTCCTTGATCTGAGAATCAATCGACATCGCTTGCCGTTCGTCGCTTTCTGACGATTTACGGGCATATAAACAATATTGGGTGGGTTGAATTAACTTGGGTTCCATAAGTCTATTAGTCTTTTGAGTCGTTTGGAGGTTTTATAAAATCGGTCAAAATACACTCCTTTGCGGGTAAGAATGTAATGATAGAAGTGATACTGGCACCGACGGAGAAGTGTAAGAGCCTTTAGTTTCTGATCCTGATTTTTCATCAGGTACAAGGTACCGCAAAGGTTTCTGAAGTCTAGCCCCAAAATACTATGAGGACAATTTTAGAAGAGTTTGAGTTTGACCTTTAATACGTTTGCTATTTTTTCCAGCACCTCCAGTGAAGGAGCGTATCTACCTTGCTCGATATATCCCATATAGGCACGGCTAATTCCAACTTTATAACCCAATTCCTCCTGAGTTAAACCTATCTCTTTTCTTCTTTTTTGGATTTTTTTGCCCAAAACCTTTGGTAATTTGGCGTTTTTTCGCATGCACTAATTGTCTAAAACGCCAAACGAATACTCCACTAAGCCACACTTAGCAGGTAGCCTTGAAAAAGGCTTGATTTTATGCTAAGTGTAAGTTAGCATATACACCATGAGAAGCCTTGTTATACCAGTAGCCATAATTACCCTTGTTTTAGTCACGGGTGGCTTTATCGTTAAAAATAGGACTACTAATCCAAAAAATGCTAATCAGATTCTTGGAGAGAGCCAGGAGCAGGCTATTCAACCTTCGTTAACACCAATTCCTTCACAACTTGCTACACCTAGCCCAAACGAAGAAGATATAAGGCTTCAAGAGGATACGAAAAAAGTGGAAGTCGAAAATAAGATAAGCCAGACACCTGTACCCTCGTCGTCTTCATATACATACGATTCTTACTACCCGATAATATTGTCTCTGTCGGATAGTAAAGGCGGTTCAATCAAACATTCCGAATACAATCAGTATTCCCAAGGCTCGAGTATCACCGGAATAACTCTAAAAGTAGGAGACACTGTTCGTTGGAAAGTAGAAGCTAGCGATCCTAAAGGTAGACAGATTCTCTACAGTTTTCATTCCAATTCTCAGCGCTTTACTGATCTATTTGGTCGAGAAAATGGTCAATACAAATACACAACCAATAATGAGGTTGAATTTACAATTACGGAAGCAGATATAAATGAAGTCGGCGAATCACTAACTGTTGTCGTAAATATAAGATCAGAGAAAGAAAACTATAGAACTGGTGCTGGAGGATACGACGACGTGGCCTATCTTGATTATAAACTGAACCGTTAAAATTGTTTATCCATTAATCCAGCCGTAAAAGGCCTTGATATATCAATTAAACCGTCGCCGTAATCGCGATATATTGGTCTATCTTCAGAACCTATTGGAAAACTCCCAGAATAAGGACGATCTCCCTCAATAATTTTTAAGACCATGATAGTTAATGCGTCGGCTAAATCATCGTGTTTTTCGATTCCAAAATTAACAAGTTGATTGATTAATTCTTCAGCTCCATGTCTAGGGAATAAAATTCTTCCTGAACTTATATACGGTGATGCCAAACTTAATCTAGCCCGCTTATCCATATTCCCGATCGCAACTGCTTCACCAAATAGCCCCTCAACAACTAATTGTTGAGAGAGGGATTCTTGATAAGATATTTTCTCAACATATATTTTGGCATGTCTTTTAAATCGCATGAAGAGCAGATTCTCTAAATATTTCAATTCAGAGATGGTTTCAGTAAAAGATAAGCGTTTATTAACCATTTGTGACAGAATATAAACTTTTAGATCTTTACCGTAGCCAGTAACATAGGCAAATATAATGGCGGTAAGATCAGCATTTTTCCCTAAAGAAATGGCCAAGTCTGTCCCAACAGCAATTAGTCTCGGAGGAAATTTTTGAGGATCTGGAAGATCGTCGTAGTAATGGATATCGTTTCTGCGGATAATACGGTCTTCGTCAGAAATGATCTTTAATAGATATTCTCGATACCATGCGCTTTCATTGGCGACTTTCCTTCTAAGCATTTCAATTTCTTTCCAACTTGGGAATTTACCAGGCCATAAACACTTATTATCGTCATCAAGCAGAGGATACTCTTTATATTCCCCATCCATCGGGCCGGCTAAAATATTCTGTTTAAGACGCATCATCAATGAATCTTCATGGAGCATGTTGCCCACAAATATATATTTGGTGCTTTCATCACCAATAGGAATTACTTCGCCCATCAACCATCCCCAAAGTTTATCTCTGTTTTCTTTTGTTTTGACTAACTCCAAATCTTCAACATCGTCACAAATGACTAGATCTGGACGATATTGGCCGTGTCGTACTCCTCGAATACTTTGTTCAGTTGAGGCAATAGCAATCCTTGCGCCAAAATTTGATAAAACAATTGACGTGGCACCCCATTCGTCACTAACTTCCTCAAAAGGGCCAATATCAGCTTTGAGAAGATCGTTATATTCGAGTTCATGCTTAATATTAGTAAGACTAAGTCTTGCCTGTGTTTGCGTCTGATTGATGATTAAAACGAATTTCTTGTGCAGTTTACCTACTACTGCCCAAATAGGATAGGAGAGGCTCATCAAGGTTGACTTCCCCGAACCACGAAACGCTATTAATGCAGCTATTTTTAATTCTTCGCCTTCAGTAATAGAAAACATTTCGTGATGAAAGGAGGCAAAAGGGTATGTCATATAGTGACTAAGATATATTGAGAAAAACCAAAAGTGACTCTTTCTAGCCAATATTCGACGGACAGATCGTTTTCTTTTAATCTGAATTAACTCGTCTGTAGTAAGTGTTTGGATATTCATGTTTTTTGACTTTCAATATTTTCAGGTAGGCTACCTGTAATAACAGATGCCAATTTCAAGGCTTTAATAACTAATGTTTCTTGTTCTGGCGTTAACCTTTCGTTTTCGTTCTTTAACTTTGCGGTTATTTCCATTTTGGTTGCGTATGCCGGATGGTGGTGGTTTAACCAATAGATGATGGCTGTCATATTCTTATCGCGAATAGCTGACATAAGCTGTGACTCAGCCATATCATTTATAAGTTTGTTCCCATCTTCTAAGGCTGTATCTGCATCTTCAGCAAATTTAGGATCATCCTTTCGCCAACGATAATAAGTGGCGCGTCCAACTCCAACCTTCTCACAAACAACCTGAACAATTGGAGTTTTCTTTAATAGCTCTAGCAATAATTCTCTTTCCTTATTTTGACGTTGAATAATTTTGTTGCTCATATAATTGGTTTAGCCTCCTTTCCGGTCAATTTCTCCCATCGTTTCTTAATCACTTCGCAGTAAACTGGTGATTTTTCCATCACATAGCATCGCCGTTTTAGCTTCTCGGCAGCTATTAAAGTACTACCAGAACCACCAAAGGGTTCTATGATTAAATCGGCGCGCTTCGTGAGGACTTTTATATACGGGGTCAAAATTTCCAAAGGCTTGGTACCGAATACTACCCCCTGTCCAGAATGTTTTTCGTCAGAAGCATTAAATTCAATAAAATCTGTAGGCTGATTTTTTTTGCCCCGCTCGTAGCCTTCCCAGTGAGGTTTGCCGCTTATAGCATAAAGGGCGGTTTCATATTCTTCCTGCAGGCCATCTTCTTCCGCTTCCATGTTAAATTCGATGTCTACATTCGGCGAGGCAGCAACCATCGCTATGTCGTGTTTGGAGAAAAACTTGTATTTAGCTGCGAATCCTTGATGACGATTGGGCAAATGCCAAACGATCATGTTTTTGACTTTCCAATGCTGCTCGATCGCCCCCCAAATAGTCCTGAGATTCTTCCAATTTTCATAAACAATAATCGAGAAATGTTCTTTTTGAATTTCTGAAACATTTTTCATCCATAGTTCAGTAAAGTTAGGGGGGAGGACGTCAGTTTCTAAATATCTTCGATCTCGTTTTGCTCCAAAGCCAGTAATTGCATTTCCATGTTTTTTCTTGCCATGTAAATAATCTAGAATATATGGTGGGTCAGTAAAGCACATGTCAGCTTTCTCACCGTCCATAAGTTTAAGAATGTCTGATTCAATCGTGGAATCGCCACACATAACCTTAGAACCACCTAATTGATATACCCCTCCCTTTTTGACAGTTATTTGTTGGATGTCGAGCTTACGAAGCTCTTTTTCTAGATCAAATGCTTCTGGAGTTTCATCCATTTGGAAAATGTTATCCAATTCATCGCTGGTGAACCCGACGTCTGAAAGGAAAGACTCGTCAAATTTTGCAAGAAGGTTCCAATCAAATTCTCCGACGTTTTTGTTCAACCGCAAGTTTAATTCTTTTTCTTTGTTAATATCGGGGAAATTAAGATAAATCACTGGAGCCTGTTTATATCCAAGACTAACAGCCACTTTTAAACGGAAATGCCCACCGATAATGACATTTTTCCGGTTATCAGCAGAATTAACAATGACCGGATCAACAAACCCAAATCTTTTGATACTTTCAGTTAATTGTTCTGTTGCCTCCGGACTCCATTTGCGCGGATTGTATTCAGCCGATTTCAGTTCCGAAATTGGAACGTAGGTGATATTTAAGTTATCCATATTTTTCCTTTCTGCCAACAAAAAAGCGGGCCCTCAGAAAATACACGTCATTCCAATTTGAATGTAGCTCCGTGAATTTCCTAAGACCCCGCTTGGGATCAGCTTCAAAAATATTGAAGCTTAATTAAAAATTAACAGTTACCAAATGATTTGTCAAGGGGCAAATATGCTATTTAGACCGATATTACGGGCTAATCTTCATTTTGTTTTATTGTCATATTTGTAATGAATAACATTAATTTACTTAGAATTTATACATATTTGTTTCTTGATATCTATTTTGTTCTCTTGTCATTAATAGCTTTACGGGGTCGAATTTAATATAATTCTCTTGTAATATGACAGTAACGAAATCTGTTGACCCGCAAAAATATTTAAAGAATATATCCAAAAGTGGGTTAAGTATTTACGACCCCATAGACATCAAAAACAAAAATCTTTGGATTCCCACACAAATCCTTGAAGACCTCCTAAATTTATATTTGATTGGTCTTTCATTAACAGGATTACCTCTTAGAACTAGATCAAAGGTATTAAAAGAAAATGTGAGCAAGGCCTTGGGTTATTCAATACCTAAATCATTCAAGAAAACTCACCCAAGATTTCCAGGTCAAAATTTCGATACATATATCCAGAAGTCAAACAATCTTCAAATTTGGAATGAGGAAATAGAATCTTTCCGCAGATATGTGATTATTAAGTTAAATGATAAAGATGTTGTAACAAGGGTCAGAGTAATTTCTGGGCAAGAATTATCACTACTTGATAAAACTGGCACATTAACAAGAAAATATCAAGCAAGAGTAACTAATGTTCGGCAGGATGCAGAACTTATTACTCCAGTTGACACTGAAAACCTGATTTCTCTGGAAATTGAGGATAATAAAAAGGTAGATCCTAAATATAAGCCTACAGATTTGCCTATAAAAGAGAATTTATTGCCAATTCAGGTTATTTTTGAGAAATTGAAGAAGCTTATTGGCATATCGTTTGATGACTCAGGATATGATCAAGAAAGAAATCGTGGAGCGGGTTTGCATAACTTAGTTTGCCGAGCAATAGGTTACGATGCATATTTAGATAACGGTAGATTTCCTGATGTCTTAAACCAGTTATTAGAGGTCAAGCTTCAAACATCACCAACTATAGATTTAGGACTTGTCAGTCCTGATAGTAAAGCCCTTCTTGATGTTCCTCTAAACAGTCACAATGTAAGGCATTGTGACGTACGATACGTAATATTTTTTGGGGAAACAGATGGAAAGTCGGTGAAGATTAAAAACCTATTTTTAACCACAGGTGAAGGTTTTTTTAAGAGGTTTCCGCAATTTCAGGGCAAAGTTGTTAACGCCAAGATTCAAATTCCTTTACCTAGCAATTTCTTTATCTGAAAATCCAAAAGATTTCCAGACTAAATTGTCAATTTCATTTTCCATAGTGTCAACGTTCTCCGGAAGAGTATTATAAATTTTCTTTGATAGTTGGATAATCTCAAGCGAAAGATCGGATCTTGGGTCAGGTAAAGGAAATTTTTCTACGTATTGACTTATAAATCGTCTCCTACCGGAATATAATTTATTGTTAAATTTGTGATCATAAAAGGATTCAATAAATGTTGAGTTAGCAATCGCAAGCACCAACCACAATAATTCATTATTGTTTTGATCACTTACCAACCAATAACAATCCCCATTAACAATGGTTCCATTAAGGTCAAGCCAAAACGTGGGCTTTTTAGATATGTCTCTGAATACTATCTTAGGTTTTGACCAGAGTTGAGGATCTTGAGGGACCCAAATCTCGTACCATTTTCTTCCTGCCTCAATAACGTATTTTCTATTCTCTAGTTGAGCCTTATGTTTATTAAGATATTTTTTTGATTTGGGAAATTTATCAATGTCGATAACATTTCTTATTCCATTAACTGACTCATGAGGATACAAGATAAGTTTGTATCCTTTTGTAAACGACTTGTATTTTCTTGCAACATGATGGGTTGTCAATTTTTGCAGTAATTCTGGTCGATCTTCTTCGGTCCAATCGCCATTTATGAAAACGTTATCTGCCGTTGTCTTGACTCCTACCCGTATCTTGCCCACACCTGAAAACAACATTCTGGTATGAGAGTCAACTTTTTTAATCCAATCATCAACCTCTTTGTTTGATATTTTCCATACTCCATTTGCATCTAAGTATCCCTGTTTAACCTTAAATACTCCTTTATTTGTTACTTGAACAATACCTTCTGATAAAATAGCATCAAACACAGAACTGAAGATCTTTTGCTCTTTAACATTATTTATTGAGTAAATGCTTGTAAATTCTGGCTGATATTGGTGGGTGGAAGTTTGATCTTTGCGCCTTAACAATAATACGGCTGGTAGAACCGCTGCTTCAAACAGCTGTGTGTCTCCGAAATCCCAAATGTGAATTATGTCAAACAAATCAAGAATATTTTTTCTAATTTGTTCGCCTGACTTTGTAGTCATAAATCTATTTGAGACGATAATTCCCAAAATTCCGCCAGGCTTCATTAACTTAGCAATACCTAAAATAAATGCATGGTATAAATCTACCCTTCCTTTTAATCCGAATTGTTTTGAGAGAAGTTGTGCCCTTTTTGCACCTAAAACTTGTGTTCGGACATAGGGAGGATTTGCAATTACAGCGTCGAAAAGCTGTGGATAGTGTGTCCGAAATAGATTGTTATCAGTTTGTTCTAAAACGTAATCAATAAAATCAGTTTGGTTTATATCACTTTTTACCTCAGGAATTTTAATCATTCTTCCTTTTGAGGCGTTAATAGCAGCGGCATCAATATCAAATCCCTGAGCGTTTATGTGTAAATTTGAATTTTTAATCAAGTTTTTTGCCAACGATTCCAAAAGTTCCCCATCTCCAATTGCAGGGTCGGCGATAAGTAATGTTTTAGTAGCTTTAAGGTCTATGTGATTAACAATTTGTGACACTACAAAGTCTGATAATTTATTCGGAGTGTAGTGAGCTCCAGTTTGTTTTCTATCCTTTAATGCTAAGTGTCCAGTTGGTTTACTTATCTGTTTTTCCATAGCTTAATTTTATAAGATTAAGCACGAGTTTTAAAATACTCTTGCATAATTTACGCTATATGTGATATTATATACGCATTATGGATAAAAGTCTAACGGCAAAACAAAAGCAGGTTCTTGCTACTATCCAAGATTTGAAGAAAAAACTTGGAAAGGCTCCCACACTCGAGGAAATCCGTGAAGCACTGGATTATTCCGGTATAAGTTCAGTCCAACGGCATGTGGATGCCTTAAAAAAGAAGGGTTTTCTATCGAATGAGCGTTATCAAGCCAGAACACTCGAAGTTTCTTTACCCGAGCAGATGGTCAGCATCCCTCTGGTCGGTAATGTTCCTTGCGGTGTGCCGTTTTTAGCAGTTGAAAATATTGAAGCTTATATTCCTTATAAAAAATCATCCCTGCATGGTAATCCTGATGATTATTTCTTCCTTCGCGCCGTTGGTGACAGCATGAACAATTCTAGGATTTCCGGAAAAACAATCGACAATGGCGATTTCGTATTAGTAAAAAAGCAGCAATCAGCAGACTTTGGCAATCGTGTCGTTGCTCTTATTGGAGATGAAGCCACCATTAAAAAAATGGTGCAGGGCGATGGATGTATCCACCTAGAACCGGAGACTACTAATTCCGCTAATAAACCGATTATCTTGTTCGATGATTTTACTGTTCAAGGTGTCGTTAAAGATGTTATTAAAAAAGGCAGCAGTTAATTTGTATTCCTAAAAATATGAAGTGGATCAGAGCGAGCGATATAAAAACATGGAGCACAAGCAATCAACGAGATTGTGCTTCATTGTTGCCAGAGGTTATCCGTAGGCTCATATTTGCTACTGCAACTTCGGTAGACGAAATTAACTTCCCAAGTGGGGACAGTATTGCATCGGGTGGTTGGGATGGGAAACTTAACACCAAGGCGATATCCCCATTTTTCCCAACTGGACTCTCAGGCTGGGAATTGGGAGTAAAAGCATCTCCAGGTAAAAAAGCAGAAGACGATTATACAAAACGATCCAAAGATTCTTTGGGGTTACCAACTAAAGATACTACGTTCGTTTTTGTAACGCCACGTTCTTGGCCAAACCGTGATAAATGGGCAAAAAATAAAACCGCCATGGAAAAATGGAAAGGCGTTGTAACCATTGGCGCTGATAATATTGAGCAATGGTTAGAAACTGCACCAGCAGTGTCGTTGTGGTTGGCGCATCATTTAGGTAAAGCAACTGACAGTATTCGTGGAATTGAAAGTTTCTGGGAGGAATGGGCCGCGACAACGAACCCTAGTATGACTCCGGAGTTGGTTATAGCGGGTCGTGATGACTGTGTTCATGATATCCATGAATGGTTATCAAAACCAGCAAGCATACTTTCCATGCAGGGCGATTCACCCGACGAACCATTTGCATTTTTGTATAGCGCACTCATATTTTTGCCGGAAACAGAAAAAACACGCGCGTTTTCAAGATGCGTGATCGTTAATACCCCTGATGAGATGAGATTTATAGTTCAGACTTTTAATGATCCACTAATTATTGTTGCTCCAGGTGAATGTAACAGTGTTGCTGGATTAGCCGTCAAGAAAGGTCATCATGTTTTTTTAGCGGCTGGAGAAAACTTGCTTAAGGTCGGAAACATTAATTTATTGAGTAGGCCTAAGCTGGAAATCATAAAGAAATCACTGGAGGCCTGTGGAATGTCACAAATCGAAGCTGACAAACTTTCTAGGGATTCTGGAAGAAGCATTCCAGTAATAAAGCGTCTTTTGTCTACCTCACCTATAGTAACAGCTCCACCTTGGGGAAATTCACAAGCGGTGCAGATTTTATTACCAATATTGTTCATGGGAGCATGGCAAGAAAAAAAGGATGGCGATCGACTAATTGTTGAAAAAATTTCTGGAAAACAATATCAAACTTATCTTGCTGAATTAAGAGGTTTCCTATCTATAGACGATTCTCCATTACGAAGAATTGGAGACGTCTGGATGCTAAAATCTCCCTTAGACGCATGGTTTGTACTGTCTAAGTATTTGGACGAGAATATACTGACTCGATATAAGGAAGTACTAAAAGACGTATTCCTTAAGGCTGATCCTAAGTATGAATTGCCTTCTGATAAACGATGGGCGGCGGCGATATATGGAAAGTCTAATTCCTTTTCTGAATGGTTACGTGATGGTCTTTCGGAAAGCTTAGCTCTAATTTCAGTTCATGGTGTTCAGGTTGTAAATATTTCCTCGATAAACAGCTTCGTTGACCAGGTCGTTAAAGATCTATTGTCTTTTTCAAATGACTGGAAAGTTTGGGCATCATTTGACGATTCAATGCCTCGTTTTGCTGAAGCGTCACCAGATATTTTTTTGCAAGAAATGGCAAAAATACTAAAAAAAGACTCAGGGCTTTTCGTTGCCTTAATGAAGGACGATGGAGATGCAGTTTTTGGAAGTTGTAATCATTCTGGGTTACTTTGGGCACTTGAATCTTTAGCATGGCACCCCACTTATTTTTCCAGAACAGTTGATATTCTTTTTGGGTTAGCAAAGATAGATCCAGGTGGCCGTTATTCTAATCGACCTACAAATACTTTAAGAGATGTCTTTATGCCCAAGTGGCCCCAAACATATGCATCTGCCAGTGAGAGGGCGATGGCACTAGATAAGTTGATATTAGATAACCCTCAATTGACCTGGAGAATCACCAAAGGATATTTTTCTGGTGGCTCATTTACAGAGGCCTACCGATTTCGTTGGCGCGACTATGGAGTTACTCGAACAGGATTTGATCCTGAACCAAAGCCCAGTGATTACTTTGATGAGCTCATGCCCAGAATGAAAAAGCTAGCTTGCATGCAGGAAAATGTAATAGATGCTTTAGACGAATTTACCCAATTGCCAAATGATATCCAATTGGCTCTGATTGATACTCTTGAAAAGATTGATGTTAAGAAGCTTTCAAAAGAAGATAAATCTCTCGTTCTCAACAATATTCGTGAAACTATGAACCGTATTACCACATATGAAAAAGGGGGCATGCATAAACACCTAAAACCCTTAAACAAATTATTAAAAAAATTTGAGTCAGATAATTTGCTAGATCAAGTTGGATGGCTACTTGATAACCCGTGGCCAAGACTCCCAAATGGGGATAATAAGGATCATACCGAAAATGAGAAACAGATCAAAAGAGAGAGAAATAAAGCTGCCCGCCTAGTACTTGATAAAGTTCCAATTAAGGAAATTCTTGAATTTGCTTCAAAAATCCAATACATCGGGGTGTTGGGAAGTGCTTTAGGTGAGAATATTAAAAATGAGGATGAAGACAACAAAATATTAGACGCATTAATTGGCAGGATTAAGGATGATCCGTTACTCATTAGTTCCTACGCTCAAGCAAGGATTAGCAAAATGGGGATTAAGTGGCTAGATAAACAATTAAAGAAACTGAAGAAAAATAAAACTTACAATCCCAATATTCACGCCGTGTTACTAGCAGGTTTACCTGAAGAAAGATCTACATGGGCAATAGTTGAGTCTGCGGGTCATGATGTTGAAGTAGCATATTGGGAACGGGCTAGAGGATATTGCCGTAGCGAAAAAAATGATGATGTACAGTTTGCTGTTGAAAAGCTGCTACTGGTTAAACATCCTAGGGTTGCTCTGGAAGTTGCTGGTGACCATCGAATTTCGATCTCCAGTAATATTCTGAAACAGGTTATTTTAGATTTGTTATCAGAGCCAGGGAAACTTGTGGCAGACCAAATGACGGATTATTACTTAGCAAATGTCTTTCTACAGCTTTACGAGAGGAAAGAACTATCAGACGAAGAAATTGCCAAACTCGAATGGCCATTCGCAGCTTTGTTTAGGGATATTCATCACCATACAAAAAGACCGTTTGCTATACATAAACTTTTAGAAAAAGAGCCGGCTTTATTCGCTGACCTCGTCGGCATGGTTTATAAAAGAGATGATAAAAAGCCCAACCCAAAAAATCCTGATGAGTCAGAGAAACTTGCTAAAAACGCTAAAGCAATTTTCGACACCTGGCGTGGCATTCCTGGTACAAAAGAAGATGGAAATATTGACGAGAAAGCATTATGTGAATGGGTTGAAAAGGCCAGGGCTGAATGTGCAAAAAGTTGTCATGTAACTGGAGGCGATTTACAAATATCCTTTATGTTGGCCCATTCCCCAACAGATAGAGATGGAGTGTGGCCACATTCGGCAGTGCGTAAAGTGATAGAAGACCTAGATAATGACGTTGTAAACCGTCATATTCCAATTGAAATTTATAATCGACGTGGGGTTACCTCTCGTGGTCCAAATGATGGTGGTGATCAAGAAAGAAAACTATCCCAAAACTATAGAGAAATGAGTGAAAAACTTAATTCAAAATGGCCTGTAACTGCCTCCATTCTTCGCAATATTGCAAACTCATATGAAAATGATGCCAAAAGAGAAGATGTTGATTCAGATTTGCACGATATACGATGGGGATAGTTTTAAAAAATTATGGAAGACCAACCAAAATCCACAAGAAAGTTTTCAATTCCCCACAATAATGTTTGGTTAAGGCCCGATCAAGCTTACTTTGACTATCAGAAACAGGCCGCTGGGATTGATCATGATGAAATTGAGTGGAATGGGAAATATAAAAGTATTCGTGAGCTACGCGATTTAGCTATTTTTGGTTTATCTTTCTGCACAATGCAAGAACATCCTTGTTTTGTTCAAATGAATACTCTTAGCGACTCACCTGATGCTTTTCTTATGCGTCCTGTTTCTAAGGAAACTTACGAAACAGCCCCTATTGAAATAACATTTTATGGCAGAAATAGAATCGGTCTACCTAATAAATCATTAGAGGCAAAACTGAACGAATCTGGAGGTAAATTCCAAAAATTGCCACAAGGGTATTGGCTTCTTATTCATCTTGGTAAGGACCTAGTGGTTGATCATCAAGCAATAACAGATAGGTTATTATCTCTGAATGCTAAATTTAATGTATTCTCAATCCAAGAAATTTCAAATCATCCGGATACAATTGCCCGTTTTGTCGCCTACAATCCTAGATTAGAAGCTTATAACGTAAACATCGGCGAGATTTGCCACAAATTGTCACAAACAAAAATTCCGGGGACTCTCACCGTAAAGAGAGGTAAACCACCCGCTAAGCAGCCTGATTAATTTTCAGCTCAACTATGTTATCTGACAAAGCCATTCAAGAATTTAAAGATATATTTAAGAAAGAATATGGAAAAGATTTGACTGATACCGAAGCGCGAGAACAGGGAGAAAGGTTGATGGCATTTTTCGAGATTATCTACGATCAGGCACAAACGGAATACCGCAGAAAATTAAGATTAAAAAAAGAAAAAGTAAAGGGGTTTTATCTCGATCCAACCGAAGGTCCGTATACCTGTGCTATCTGTAGAGAAAATTATCCAGGAAACGATATTTGGTGGAACCCTAAAGGTCTTAGGTGCCGGGATTGTTGGAGAAACATTCGAAATAAGGTCATCCCGTCGCTTACATATGATAGCGATGATAAAGTTTGGATAAAGGAGTGGCAATTACAATCAGACTACGGTTTACATCCAGCAACACGAAGCAAATTAAGGAGACAAGGATTGCTGAAAGGTAGGGATTTAAAAAGAAGCGATGGATCAATTTACTGTACAGTTTACCTAATTAAAGAGAATGAAGAGTTTTTCAAGAAATATCCAAAAAAACCTTCAATGAAAGTTCAGTTCGTAAATGCTAATAATAAGAAGGCAAAGTAGGGATGTATCAAACTATATCATCATTGGAATTAAGACACCCCTTTTTATACTGTCTCATTTGTCTCATTTAGCCTTGAAATGATACACTGCTATAAGGACGGAAAGGGTCTGGACCTAGTAGCTCAGCATATACAAAATGCCCGCAAGGGCATATTTTGTATATACGGGCTTCTGGATGAGAACCAACTTTTGGTTCGGGAATGAGGAGTCATTATCGCAACAGCGATTGCGATAATAGCTGATCATTCATGGAGTCCTGCTTCGCAGGACGAACATCATCCAAGCCCCGCAGCAAACGAAACAATGACCTTCTGGACGCATTTTGTGCATAATACGTGTAAAGTTATATTCTCCTGCTATCATACGCCCAATGCAGCAATGCCTGACGTTGTTTCTTGCGGCAATTTTCATCATGCGGCATGCAATGATTCTTAATTTGACCTATATGCCGCCTAATGGCTATCCAACGTTTAATCTGTCTGTCATCATCCTCGTGACGCCTTCCCAAATAATATCGGCAATACCACTGAAACCACCCACGCGGATCATCAGGATGAATCCAGCCCTTGGTACGCCACTCTGACAATGATTGGCTCGCTTGTACTCCGAAGTAGTTACACAAGGGATCTGATAGATTTGGAGACAGTTTTGCATGTATAAACCAGCTTTTAGGGAATTCGTTTGTGCAATCGGTAAGGTATTTACCTCCGAAAACACCGAGAGTCAGCATTTGCTTAGGGCTCAATTCCGGTGTAAATCTGACATCAAAATGTCGGCCGGCAGGCTCGGTTAAAAAGTACACATAGTCCTGCTGCATTTTGTCATGAACGACAACCTTCCTACTTTTCATTACGTCCTCGGTGGTAACGGGAAAAATATACTGGTTCGCTTTTTATACGCTTCAAAATCAGGTCTGTCTGCATATTTTTTCTCAAGCAGGGGTACGCCGGACACAAAAAGGATAAGTATCGTGATTGTCAAAGGCCCGATAATAGTAATAAGCGCATTTGGCAAAGAGAGCGCGATAATAAATATTCCCCACCATTGAGTTACCTCACCGAAATAGTTCGGATGACGGCTATATCGCCATAAACCGGTTTCCATGAGTTTTCCTTTATTTGCAGGATTTGAAATAAATGTTTTGAGTTGCGCATCACCGGTTGATTCGAAGTAAAAACCGATGCCCCAAACGAATAAACCAATAAGATCGAATATACCGAATACGTTGCTTGGTTGGTTATGAATAAAAATGACAGGTTGGATAATGAGATACAGAAATAATCCTTGAAGTAAATAAACCTGAATATACGAGCGCAGGAAAAACCACTTTCCCCAATCTTTCCGCCACGCCGCATACCGATAATCTTCGTGCTTGTTTACACTTCGCTTATAAATGTGCCAAGCCAAACGCATACCCCAAATGGTCACTAACAGATTAACGAACAATCCACGAAGCGAAGTGTTTGATAAATACAATCCTAACCAGGATATCAGGATAAATCCCAATCCCCACGCTATGTCGGCGATATCATTTCGTTTTTTAACGATCGAAAGGATAAACCAGAAGCTCATATAACAAGTTAGGATTACTGCCAGAACGGGATAGTAGTTCATAATCCAAGCTTGAGCGCTATAAAGTAAGTGGCAACAGAAACCGCAGCAGATACAAACATACCCCAGATGAGATCAACTATTGTGACAATAAGCGGCCAGTCTTTTATGGTTGCAAGATTCGTGAGGTCGTATGTTGCATACGTAACAAGTCCGAAAAATAAACCCCCCAGAAATGCATGCGTCCACATCTTTTTATCAAGCGCAGGGTTAATGACAAAGAATATCAAGGCAGCAATAAAAATAAGATAAAAAATAAGAGCGGCTAAAAGATTAGGATTCTTAGCCATCAAATACCCTATGTGTTTGGCATAAAAATTTTTGGCAATCAGTGTCAGCCATATCATGTCTATTCCAAGGAAAACAGGCAGTGCGATACAATAAAGTTTCAGAAACATAGTATGTAATTAAGCATAGAGCGATTATGCATAAAACGCAAAGAGTTATTTTCCCCGCTTTACAGTAAACAGACTGGGATAATAAAGAAATATCGCGGGGGCCTCCTCTACAAGCCGACGCTGGAAGTCCGTATATATAACTTTCCGCTTTTCCTGATCGAGTTCCTGTCTGCCGTCCTCAAGCAATTTATCTATTTTTACGTTTGCGTATCCGGTTACATTTGTCTGCGTCTGCGTGGAATGCCAGAACGGGTACTGATCGGGATCGGGAGGTACATCCTGCGCGCTAAGCAATACCTGATAATTGGCCGGTACCGCACTTTCGACCTGGACGGTTGTTTTTACTCCCAAGGCAGTCCATGCCGCGGCAATCTGCTGCGCGACGTCCAAATATGCAGGAAATGTCGATAATGTAAGTTCCGCGGAGGTTGTCGCTAAATGCGTCGTTTTCAAAAGCCGCGAGGCCTCCTGAGGCGAATATGCGTATTTGCGTACGTTTTTGGCATATGCCCATGATGTGTTGCTGATAGGCGAACCCGCCCGCTCCCAGGGCAGATCAGGGATTCCGTATGCGAGTCCTTGACGCACGGCTTTGTCGCTCAGTTCGGGGTTCCGCATGTTAAAAAAAAGCGTCACGATACGGTCGTAATTGGTATGTTCATCGATATGTATATTCCCCCAGTCGGCAATCCCCGACGGAGAACTGATATCTGCAAGTTCATCTATCTCTCCCAGTTTAAATGCCAGTTTTGCCAGGGCTTCGGTCTGATAAAACGTGTACCGTTTCGGCTGTTTGTTCGATTCATCAGTAGGATACAGCTGCAAAGACTTTACGCTGCCGCCGCTTAGCTGTATTCTGCCGATTTTATACGGGCCTATTCCGTTTAATCCCGGCAAAAAAACCGGCTTGGCAACCAATGTAGGAAACGGACTGTACGGATACTGCAGATATGCAATGAGCGTGTGCTCACCGGTCGGAATCAGTGTGACACCGCGGATATTATAATTGATATCGTGAGCGGTGACGCTTTTACCGGTATGCCACTTCATATCATTGCGCATGGTAAAAATAAATGTTTTCCCGCTGTTGGTAGCCTCCCATGAGGATGCAAGTGCGGGAACAGGCGCACCGTCAGCAGAAAGAGATGTCAGACCGATACTTACCTGATCCTGTATAACCTGCGGCAGCGTAGAAGGACTGAAATCTCCGACGAGTCCGATTCGTTCGGTCGGAAGAAAAAACGAGGTACTTACATACGGGTACGTTTTCCAAAAAACGAACGAAAGAAAAAGACCGATGAAGAATCCCAAAACGAGAGATCGTGTATATTTACGCGCAAGTTCTACGATAATAAGAAATAGTATCCGTACTGATCTCGGTGTTGTCATAGCAAATGGTATGACTTTACCCTAGCGAAACGCCACATTCAATAATGACGTGATCAGGAAAATTACGGCCAGTACGATAGTTGAGGTAAATACGATTTTTTCCGCCCCACGTTTGGTCCGGTACATCTCTCCGCCGCCGAATGCGCTGCCCAAACCTCCCTTGCTGGTTTGCAGCAGGATAAGTGCGATCAACCCGAACGATACGATCACCTGAAGAACCGTTAATATAGTGCTCATGATATGCTCCTTTCCATAATATCAAAAAGTGCCGATGCAAGTTTTTCGCTATTGTGGCGGATAAGACTCCTGATAAGCGCATCCGAAGATGATTTGGCATACAGCGTGCTACTGATGAGCGGCGCCTTTACGACGCGGTAATAGGATGATTCCGGAAGGTCGTTTTTCACCGGAATCTCATGATATTTTGCGTAAATAGCCAAGGCATTCTGCGCAAGCGGTTTTGTGTTGATAAGCACGGTATCTACCGTTTTACCCAAAATACGCTCGAGCGTCCGCATATGATCCTGGGCCGTAAAATTATATGTCTGACCGTATTTAGTCATAAGGTTCATCACATATACGATTTGCGCTTTGGTTTTTTTGAGTGCTTCGGGAACGCCGGAAACAAGCAGGTTCGGCAGTATGCTGGTATACAAATCTCCGGGACCGATGACGACCATATCTGCGGATCCGATTGCGGCAAGCGCTTCAGGATTCGGCGTGGCCGCGGGTTTTAAATATACGTCTACGATTTTGATACGCCCGTCATGTTCCGGTTCATCGATAAGATGTTCTTCTCCGACCGTATGTCCGTCTTCATAGGTGGCCAACAGATTCGTTTCCGTAAATGTAACCGGTATGACTGCTCCTTTGATGCGAAGCACTTTCCCGGTTTGGCGTATTGCTTCCTCTTGGCTTCCTACGATATCTGTTAATGCTGCCATGAATAAATTTCCGAATGTCATGCCGGCAATGCCCTGACCTTTTTCAAATCGGTACATAAACAATTTCCGGAGTAGCCCAATCCCGCCGTTTTCATCAGAAAGGGCAACCAGGCATTGCCGGAGGTCAGATGTCGGAAGCAGACCGAATTCGTCACGGATCCTGCGGTTGCTTCCTCCGGAATCACTCATGCTCACGATCGCCGAAAGGGAAAGCGGATAGTGTTTGAGTCCCCGCAGCGCGACAAACGTTCCTGTCCCGCCGCCGATACATACCACACGCTTTTGAGGTGTCCGTTTCATATTCGGTTTATCTAATGCTCTGAAATATCATGTAAGAGATTGACAAGCATCGAGAGGCTCAATGATACCAAAATAAAGGAAATAAAAGAAGAAAAGGCGATTTGGGGTATGACAAAGCCGGCAATTTCAATCCCGGGAAACGTCCATGCGGTCACGCTTACCCCCGAAACAAATATCGTCAGAAGATACAGGACAATAACGTTTATAAACCAGGATAGCAAACCGAATGTGAGCAAATTAATAGGAATAAACAGAATCCGGAGCAGAGGAGCGACAAGCAGCATAAGTATACTTAACACGAATCCGGCCAGTAGCAGCACCGGCCATCCCCCGCTGATGCTGAGCGCCGGCAGTATTTGCGAAACAAACCATAACGAAAAACTATGGAACAGGAATACTCTGAGTAAATACTTCATGTGATATTTTATGGTACCAAGTTTGGACTATGCCGGTCAAACAGCCCTTTATTTGTCCCGCTCTGTCAGAAACGCCTCTGACCGGAGTTTCCGGTGGTACGTTATGGCAAACCGGTGCGCTTCATCACGCACACGCATGACGACTTTGATGGCCTTCCCCGACAGGGGAAGCCGCACGACTTTGAACCCGCGACTTTTAGGTATGACGAGTTCTTCTTCGCGTTTTGCCAGTCCTGCAATCGGCACGTCCCATCCTAAGTGTTCCAGTACCTCGCGGGCGGCAGATACCTGCGTTTTTCCGCCGTCTACCAGGAGAAATTGGGGTGTGGGCCATTCCGAATGCTTTATCCGCCGGCTTAGGACTTCCCGCATCATTGCAACATCAGAGATGCCTTTCACCGTCCTGATCCTGAATTTACGGTATTGGCTTTTTTCGGGCCGTCCGTCACTGAGCACAACCATCGATCCGACTGCCTGGTGGCCGCCTAAATTTGATATGTCAAAACATTCAATGCGGGAAAGCCGGGTAATGGACGGATAGTGTACACGCAGTCGTACGGTAAGCTCCTCCAGTTCCTCTTCATAAATATCCGTAGCTCCCTGATTGATGAAGACCTGCGGGTCATACCGGTACGCGGACAGACTATTGAGGAGTGACAACTGCTGTTTGACCTTTCCTGCGAGCTCAAATTGTTCGTTTTGTGCAAACGTGCGCATTTCTTTCTCGTATTCTTTCGAAAGCCAGCGCGTTTTTCCGTCAAACAGCGCACGAAGCCGACGGATGTTCGTGCGGTACCGGTGTACAGCCTGCCGTTTTTCCCCGCCGGTCATATGGACGATGAGGGCAGGACACGGGTCGCATAACCCTAAATGCGTATAAAAGCACGCACGGCCGTGCCTTTCTTTCTGCGTGCAGTACGGCACGATACTCCGTAGCTGCCGGAGCAGGGCGCGCAGTGCAAAACCTGACTGAAACGGACCATACACCGCGTTACCTTTGATACGCTCGTATGCAGAAATTTCCCCTTTCCGTACAAACAAAATTCTGGGCAATTCCTCGGAAAGCGTGATGACGACATACAGCGGGCTTTTATCATCCCGCGAGATGACGTTATATTTGGGCATATACTGCCGGATGAGTTTGGCCTCGAGAAGCAGTGCATCAAATTCGCTTGTCGTCGGGATAAGCGCGATGTCATGGATTTCGCGTACGAGTCTCGCTGTTTTTTCTCCTACCGCATCATCACGCTGGAAGTACTGCTTCACACGCCGCGACAGGTCCTTGGCTTTTCCTACATAGATGATTTCTCCGGTCGCGTTTTTATACTGATATACGCCGGGTTCATGCGGCAGTGACGCTAACGTTTTTTGGAGGTTCTCCATACGATCATTCTGATAAGTTTGTATGCGACTATCCCTGACAGGACCACCAATAATACTCCCAATCCGATCATCCAGTACAGCGGTTGTATGACAAACGACTGTGTGAGCGACGTATCATTGACCCGCACGCGTATTTGGCCCGGCTGGCTGGTAACGGACTGCGGAAACACGGCGGATATGGGAATCCGTACGACGCCGTACGGAAGCAATTCTGCTATCGTATCGGTTATTTTTACGGCATCCGGTTCACTTAACACGGTGACTGCGATATTGTAGGCAGATTCCCCGCCGGCGTTCCGTACGACAACGGCTCCTTCTGTCTTTCTGCCTGCCCCGACCTGCTGGGGGAATTCGATACTGGTCATAATGTTGGCACCCCTGACATTTTTATCGGTGTCCGAAAACTCCACGCGTACGTCCCGCCCGGTTTTATCCGGGCTCCGGTAGTAGCCTGCAGGGTACGGCATGGAACTGTCGATACCGTTTACGGCAAACACGATATGGTTGAAATCCAGTTTCGTAAAATAATCCACGCCTCCGGTTGTGTTGGCCCAGGTCGGATCGACGGGTACCCACAGATTCGATTCCTTGTCATAATATTCAGGCCACGCATGTAATACATCGGAAACCAGTGATAACGGACGCAATTTCGGGTTGCTGGTGTAGGCGTACCCCACGACACGTCTGGCCGGAATACCGGCTGCCCTGGAAATGGCGACAAACAGGTCGGTAAATTCCATGCAGACAGCTTTTTTGGGATCCTTCAGGACTCCTGCCGCTCCCATTCTGGGTGCCGAAACGGCGTTCACTTTCGCAAAATCGTATTGCAGCGTATTGGCCACATAGTCATAAATCATCCTGGGAGTGGTAAGCTGCCGTCCGAGTGCAGCGATCTGCGCGTCATTCGTTTCCCAGAATTCGGCAGCCTTAAGGTACTCTTCTTCACGGACAACGGGTTGCTTGTAGTCCTTCCGAGGGGTGAGATAAATGGATACGGCAACTTTTGCGGTCACCGTAAGTGTTTGGCGCGGATTCACCTGATATTTGGCTAACCAGTTTCCCTCAGAATCGCTTGTTACCGTCATCGGAGCGGGAGACAGTTCGTTTAATGTCACACTCTGATATGCCGTACCCGGCGGCAGGGCGATTTCCTGTGTTTCTGCTATCACGCCCGGATTATTGAGCGTGTACGTAAGGGTAACGTCGAAGTTCTGGCTCATGCCGTACGCTCCCGCGATACCGCCCCGTATCATCTGCTCTTTGGTCCAGGATCTGCCTTTGGCAGGCAGCGGGGTAAGATAGGCGGCCGGACCGAATGTCGGAGGCACGGCCAGGCTGACGGTGTACTCTCCGATATCCGGGTCATTGATGACCCCGGGAATATATATTTCCCATATACTGCCGGCTTTATTGGCGATCGCGCTATGTTCATATCGCAGTGAAAATTTGAGGGATTTGGCCAGGCCGATCGACTTCACATTAAATGAAAGCGCGATGTGTGTCTTGCCGTCTTTTACGGAAATGGTCGGTGTAATAACGCCGCCGTCATCGTAGGCAATAACGTTGGTAATTTTGTCACTGTCCAGAAGCAGCGAATATTCCTGCGGATAAAAATTCGGAAGTTTATTCGTGAGCGTCACGTCCTGCGTGACAATTGTTTTGCCGGTAGGGGCGACCGCATACCGTACGTCATAATCAGCCTGAAATTCCCCGGCCGCATACACTTTGGAACCAAACGGCACGAATGCAAAGATTGAAAGCAGAGCAATAAGGAGTATGCGGACCATGCTGCTGTATTATATCTCTATAGTACCTTTTTGAGGAACTGCCCAGTATAGGAATATTGGCTCTTTGCAATATCAGCCGGTCTTCCCTCGGCGACGATTTCTCCTCCGCTGTCCCCTCCCTCAGGACCCAGGTCAATCACCCAATCAGCGTTTCGAATGACATCCAGGTTATGCTCGATAACGACTACCGTGTTCCCCAATGCTACCAACCGATGGAGTACAACCAGCAACTTTTCCAGATCCGCGAAATGAAGCCCGGTAGTCGGCTCGTCCAATATATAGAGTGTTTTGCCGGTAGACCTGCGGGAGAGCTCGCTTGCCAGCTTCACCCGCTGCGCTTCTCCTCCGGAAAGGGTTGTTGCCGATTGCCCCAGATGCATGTACGAAAGACCCACGTCTGCTATGGTTTTCAGTTTATTGATGACATGCGGATGTGCATGGAAAAATTCTATAGCCTCGGTTATGCTCAAATTCAAGACGTCTGAAATCGATTTTCCGCGGTAGGTCACTTCCAGCGTTTCCGCGTTGTACCGTTTGCCGTTACACACTTCGCACGTTACATACACATCCGCCATAAACTGCATCTCGATTTTCCGTTGTCCTTCTCCCTCACATGCTTCGCAGCGGCCGCCTTTGACGTTGAAAGAAAACCGCCCGCTTTTGTACCCGCGTAACTTAGACTCCGAAAGGCCCGCGTACATTTCCCGGATAAAGCTGAAAAGTCCGGTGTATGTCGCAGGGTTACTGCGCGGTGTCCGGCCGATCGGCGATTGGTCAATCAGAATGACTTTGTCGATATCCTCTACCCCTTTGAGCCCTGCAAACGTACCTGCCCGGTCTTTTACAAACGGGTTAAAATGCTGTTGCAACGCAGGATAGAGTGTTTCGACAACCAGGGAGGATTTGCCGCTGCCGGATACCCCTGTGATACAGACGAATTTCCCCAGCGGCAGCCGGACGGTAATTCCTTTGAGATTATGATGCGAGACATCAGTAAGCGTTAAATACCGTTGGGTGTCTGTCACTATCGGAGACTTGGGCGTATGGATAGTCTTTCGCCCCGTAAGATATGCTCCTGTTACGGATTTGGGGGAATCCATGATTTCTTTAAGCGTGCCCCGGGCGACTACACTGCCGCCGAACTTGCCTGCTCCGGGACCGAAATCCACGATATAATCTCCCGCCTCGATCATTTCCCTGTCGTGTTCTACCACGATGACGGAGTTACCCAAATTCCTGAGAGCCAAAAGCGTACTGATCAAACGGTGGTTGTCCCGGGGATGCAGTCCTATGGAAGGCTCGTCCAACACGTATAAAACGCCGGTAAGTCCGGATCCGATCTGCGAAGCAAGACGGATGCGCTGAGCTTCTCCTCCGGCAAGAGTCGTTGCACCGCGCCCCAGCGAGAGGTATTCCAAACCGACGCTTAACAGAAATCCGAGCCGTGCCTCTACTTCTTTGAGAATCGGCGTCACGATTTTAAGTTCGGTCGCGGAAAGCACTCCGGAATTATTTTTTGATAATGTCACGATCCATTCATGCGCCTGCGTGATACTAAGGTCTGTCACGTCGGAAATGGAGCGTTTATCAATGGTGATAGTGAGACTCTCCTTTTTCAGGCGTTTCCCGTCACAGGATTTACAGATTTCGTTACGCATATATTTTTCTATTTCCGTACGCAAAAATTCCGAATCCGTCTCACGGTACCGATGCATAAGCTCAGGAATGAATCCTAAGAACTTTTCTTCTATTGCCGTCTGCTCACCGAATCTGTTTTTTCCCGCTACGTGGTGGATTTCCTCGCCGGTTCCGTACAGGAGTATGTCGCGCTGTTTTTTCGTAAGCGTTTTCAGTGCGGCGCGCGGATTTATCCCGTATTTTTGGGCAACCGTCGTTACCACGCGTGCATACCAGGTATCATGCAGGAATGTTTTGGCAAACGGCAGGATACCGCCTTCTGTTATGGACAGTTCCGGACTAATTACCAATTCCGGGTCGACCGTCAGAATAGAGCCGATTCCGGCACAGGACGGGCAGGCTCCGTGCGGGGAGTTGAATGAAAAAGACCGCGGTTCGATTTCGGGCAGGGAAATATTGCATATAGGACAGCTAAATTTTTCGGAAAAGATATGATCGTGTGTTTCTTTCGGCTGGTCCGGCATCGCGAATACTTTATCCTGTATTTCTCCGACGATGACCAGGCCGTCTGCCAGATTGAGAGACTGCTCGACCGCGTCGTTTAACCGGCTGCGTATGGAAGAAATGACATCCGGCTTCAAGCTCGGAGTATCAATACTAATCCTGTCTATGATTACGTCTACGGTGTGCTTATTGGTTTTTATAAGGGATATATCCTCATCCAGATCAATGTACTTCCTGTCTACTCTGGCCTGGCGGTATCCTTTGGCTTTAAGATTATCAAACAACCCGCTGAACTCGCCTTTGTGGTCGCGCACGACCGGAGACAGGATAATCAGGCGGTATGTCTTGGTACTGCGGGAAGAAAGCGCCTGTCTTGCCATGTCTATGATGGCCGTCACGATCTGATCGGAAGAAAGCTTGGATATCTCGCGTCCGCAATTCGGACAATGCGGGTGTCCGGCACGCGCAAACAGCAAGCGCAGGTAATCATATATTTCCGTGACGGTTCCTACCGTGGAACGCGGATTATGCGATGTGGATTTCTGATCAATGGATATGGCAGGAGAAAGCCCCTCGATCATGTCGACATCCGGTTTGTCCATGACACCGAGGAATTGTCGGGCATAGGATGAAAGCGACTCGACGTAGCGGCGCTGTCCCTCTGCATAAATCGTATCGAATGCCAGGCTTGATTTCCCGCTCCCTGACAAGCCGGTAAAGATAACCAGCTTGTTTTTCGGAATCTCAAGCGAGACGTTTTTGAGATTATGCTGACGTGCTCCTTTGATGATGATATTATCTGCACTACTCATATGTATGTCCTGCAGAGCAGGATCAGGCTTCGCCTGACAAAAAGAACCACCGATGTACCGTGGCACCGGCAATTATAGCACGGATTTACTTACTACCCTCCAGGGAAGCAATACGGTCGCGGATGCGGGCCGCGGTTTCGAAATCCAGATCGCGGCTTGCTTTATGCATGAGCTTGGTGAGTGATGCCACAGCCAATTTCATGTCTCGCGGTGTCATGGCTTCGGCTTTTTCTTTCGTGAGATTATCGAGCGTTACTTCTACTTCCTCTACTTCTTTTTTGACCAGGCGCTCACGGATTGGTTTCGAGATGGATATGGGTGTTATATGGTGAGCCGAATTATATTCAAGCTGCACTTTTCGCCGACGCGTGACTTCTCCGATTGCGGCCTCCATGGATTTGGTCATCGAGTCTGCGTACAGAATCACGCAGCCATTCAAGTGCCGGGCAGCGCGTCCCATTGTTTGCACCAGACTGGTTCGGCTGCGTAAAAATCCCTCCTTGTCTGCGTCCAGAATGGCAACCAGAGATACTTCGGGTAAGTCCAGACCTTCCCGGAGTAAATTGATGCCGACAACAACATCGTATGAGCCTCCACGCAGATCCGCGAGAATGTCGCTTCGCTCCAGGGTCTGTACGTCGGCATGCAGATAATGCACCTTGACGCCGCGTTCTTCCAGATATTTTGCTAAATCCTCTGCCATCCGTTTTGTAAGTGTGGTTACCAGCACACGCTCGTGACGCGCAACCCGGAGTGTTATTTCCGCCATCAGATCGGCTATCTGTCCGTTACTCGGCCGGATTTCTATTTCAGGATCCACTAAACCCGTCGGGCGGATAAGCTGCTCTACGATAGCATCCGGGCCGCTTTGCTCCTTTACTCTCGATGTTTCCCATTCATCAGGTGTAGCTGAAACATACAGCGTCTGGGGCATACGGCGGAGAAATTCCTCGAAGCGAAGCGGCCTGTTATCTATAGCAGCGGGAAGCCGGAATCCGTAATCAATAAGCGTCTGCTTGCGGCTGCGGTCCCCCTGATACATACCCCGTATCTGCGGGAGCGTCATGTGGGACTCATCAACCATCAGCAACCAGTTTTTCCCTGATGCTTCATCGAAATAGTCCAGCAGTGAAAACGGCGGGTCACCCGGGTTTCTGCCGTCAAAATACCTGCTGTAGTTTTCAATGCCGTTTACGAATCCCACCTCCTGGATCATCTCCAGATCATAGGTTACCCGCTCCTGTATGCGCTGCGCTTCAATGAATTTTTTGTTGCGTTTAAACAGGGCCACCTGTGCATCCAGATCCGTATGAATTTGCGTAAATACCTTTTGGTAGCTTTTCGGATCCGTCATGTAATGCTTGGCAGGATATACGACTAATGCACGCAGGTCCTCGAGTTTTTTTCCTGTAAGCGCATCACGGCGATCCAATGAGACGACGCCACGCTCTCCCATAGTGATCCTAAGCACCGTATCCTCGTATGCCGGATACAAATCGATCGTTTCACCCCGTACTCGGAATGCACCGCGGTGAAATCCGTAATCGTTGCGCTCATACTGCAGATTTACAAGCCGTTCCATAATACTTTCGCGGCTTACGGCAACCCCCGGCTGCAGCTCCAGCACGAAGTGTCCGTACTCTTTCGGGGATCCGATGTTATATATGCAGGACACGGAAGCGACGACGATGGTATCGTTTCTGGTGAGTAAATTCGTCGTGGCCGCTAAACGGAGCTTGTCTATTTCATCGTTTATCTGCGTTTCCTTTTCTATATAGGTATTGGTTTGCGGGATATACGCTTCCGGCTGGTAATAATCGTAGTACGACACGAAATACGAAACCGCATTTTCCGGGAAGAAATCGCGGAATTCCTGATACAGCTGAGCTGCCAACGTCTTGTTGTGAGAGATAATCAGTGTCGGACGCTGTACGCGTTCGATAATTTTAGCCATGGTATAGGTTTTCCCGCTTCCGGTAACTCCCAAAAGCACCTGCTCAGGCATACGGCTTTCAAAGCCTTTAACAAGTGAGGCGATTGCCCGTGGCTGATCTCCTGTCGGCTGAAACGGTGATGACAGTTTAAACGTGTTCATGGTTCGGCTAATTTTCGCGAGTGATATAGAAATATCCTATTTGTACGTATTGACAGTTCGGTTATTTTTTGGAATACTACAAATTATCCTATCACAGTTTCGGTTACTGTAAATAGAGAAAAATATATGCCGGCAATACTATATCCTAGGGAACGCCAACTTCTTGATTTTATCACGCAATTCATCGGGCGCTTCGGGTATGCACCGACGCTAAAGGAAATCGGGGAAGCGTTAAACATCCATTCTCCTGCCACTGTCCATGAACACGTAGATCGCCTGCGGCAAAAGGGCTTTATCCGCAAACTGGACGGAACAGCACGGGGACTTGAGGTGGTAGCGGATAATTACCGCCCGGCCGGCACGAACGCGACACTGGAACTGCCGGTATTGGGCTTTATCGCCGCAGGAGCTCCTCTGGAACCGTACACTGACCCGAATTTTTATATTTCCGTAGCCCCCAGCATGATTGCCTCCAGCCAACCGCACTACGTACTGCAGGTCAAAGGCCAATCCATGATCGATGATGGTATTTTTGACGGCGATTTTGTCGTTATCCAGCATCAGCAGGATGCCAAAAACGGCGACATCGTGGTCGCTCTCCTTCCGAACGGACTGGCGACGCTTAAAAGGATTTATTTTGAGAAGGATAAGATCAAGCTTATGCCCAGCAATTCAACCATGTCTCCGATTTTTACGACGCATGTGAAAATCCAGGGACGGTGCGTGGGTCTCATCCGCAAGTTTGTCTGACATCCTACCACAGCCTTCTCTTCGGGTTATTTATTGATGATTTTTCCGAGGTTTTTGGTAGCGACTCCCGGTACATCAGGATTCCGTTTGTGCTGGATATACTCATATATGACAGGAACAAGCGATAACCCGATAATGGCAAACACCGCGTAATGGAAATTTTCTTTGATGAATTCCATGTTGCCGAAAAAGTACCCAAGCAGGGTAAACGCCGTCACCCAGGTCACTCCGCCTACGACGTTATACAGAAGAAATGTCGAGTAGTGCATAGATCCTACTCCTGCCACAAAGGGTGCAAACGTCCTCACGATAGGAACGAACCGTGCCAGAATAATCGTTTTAGATCCGTGTTTTTTATAAAACTGCTCCGTTTTGTCTATATGTTCCTGATTTATGAACGTAATTTTAGGGTTATCGACAAGTTTTCTGCCGAAAAAATGACCGATCCAGTAATTGACCGTATCTCCTAAAATTGCCGCGATGATAAGAAGAAGGACAACTCCTCCTATGTGCAGTGAGCCCAATGCTGCGATAGCTCCGGCTGCAAACAGCAGCGAATCACCAGGCAGGAACGGAGTGACGACGAATCCTGTTTCGGCAAATATAATAAGAAACAGCACCGCATAGGTGAGAATGCCGTATTGTCCGACAAAATCCGCAAGCTTTGTATCCAGGTGCAGTAATATATCCAAAAACGTTTGTAGAAATTCCATAGATTTAGATAATACCACGGGTAGCCCCAAGTCTAAAAGACCTCCGTGTTATAATCGCATCATCATGGGAACACTCTATATTGTATCGACTCCGATAGGGAACCTTTCTGATATCAGCATACGTGCCCTCGAGACGCTGTTTTCGGTCGACATAATTGCCTGTGAGGACACACGGCGTGCCGGAATGCTGATGTCCGAACTGAACAAACGTTACGGATCTGCTCCGGAGTTTGTTGCCCGCCTGCAGCAGGGAAATACAAGCCCCAGACTGCTTCGCTATGACGATAGGACCGAGCAAACAGTGACGCCGCAACTTCTGGACGCATTAAATGATGGTAAATCTGTCGCACTGATATCCGATGCCGGAACACCGCTTATCTCGGACCCGGGATACATTTTAATACGGGAAGCGAGAAAACATGCGGCCGCTGTTGTCAGTATTCCGGGAGCCTCTGCCGTACTGACCGCCCTTACGGGATCGGGGCTTCCCGCAAATACGTTTTTTTATCTCGGATATCCCCCGGAAAAGCAATCCAGGCGTATCAAATTATTCCGTTCGCTGCGTGATGTGCATATGCTCATCGATACGACCTATGTGCTGTATTGTGCACCGCATAAATTGGCGTCAACACTCGGGGATTTGGAACTCGCGTTAGGAAACGCACAGATCGTAATCGCCCGCGAACTTACCAAACTGCACGAAGAATACTGGTCAGGGAGCACGTCTGACGCGTTGACGTATTTTCAAAATCCCAAGGGAGAATTCGTAGTGTTAATTCATCTGCCCGATACCGTACCTAACGGATAACACGCGTATATGGGACTTGCAGAACGCAGGAAACGGGGACCGCACTGGTACGATACCACCCGGGTGCCGCCGGGAGGAGATGCCGGGTATTATTTCGTTCTTCACAGAAATATAGACAGCTTGCGGTATAAACTCGGGAGGCTTCCTCTTTCACGCCGGCAGGAACTTGTGCCCGAAATTGAACGCGAACTTGAACAGCTTGCCGATTTTCTGACAGCATACAGGATGGATAAAGACAAAGATTTGGAGTTAACACTTGCCGAAGTTAATCCCTGGCTTCCGGGTTTTGAAATCCAACAAAGACCGAAGCGACGCTAATAATCTTCCAGCGTGGATGTATCTCCCACAGGCAGGCCGAGTTCCTTCGCTTTGAGGATACGGCGCATTATTTTGCCGGACCGTGTTTTGGGAAGCTTGTCGATAAATTCGATTTCCCTAGGATACGCATGTCCTGCCAAATGTTTTTTCACATACTGGGACAGTTCTTCCTTTAGTTTTTCCTGTGCGGACTTTGTTTTTGTAGATTCCAGTACAGACTTTTCCAGCACGACAAACGCCTTTATGATTTCCCCGCGCATGGCATCGGGTTTGCCGATTACGCCTGCTTCAACGACTGCGGGATGGGCGACAAGAGCGGATTCGACTTCAAAGGGCCCTACGCGCTCTCCTGAGGTCTTGATGACGTCATCTGCGCGGCCTATAAACCAGAAATATCCGTCCTTATCCAGCATCCCCCGGTCACCGCTTACGTACCAGCCGTTGGTAAAATAACTTTTATATTTTTGCGGACGGCGCCATATCGTATGCATCATGGACGGCCACTTGGGTTTCAGCGCGATATTTCCTTCCTTGTTGATTCCCAAATCATGTCCCTTATCGTCGACAATTGCGGCGGTAAGTCCCGGTACGGGTTTGCCCATGGAACCGATTTTAATATCCATACTCGGATAATTTGCGATACAGATTGCTCCCGTCTCCGTCTGCCACCAGGTATCGTGGAAGGCGAGCCCGAAAACTTTAAGTCCCCAGCGGATGGCCTCCGGGTTGAGCGGTTCTCCGACTGAACACAGATGACGCAGATGTGACAGATTATGCTTTTTTACAAGATCCTGCCCGGCGGCCATCAACATGCGGATTGCCGTGGGGGCGGTATACCACACGGTCACGTTGTATTTATCAAGCAGGGTATACCATCGGTCGGGATCAAAACGGCCGGCATACACGAGGGCCGCGACTCCGTTGCTCCAACTACCGAGTATTTCATACGCAATTCCGGTTACCCACCCCGGGTCCGCCGTACACCAATACGTATCCTCGTCGCGTAAATCCAATACCCATCTGGCCGTCATATGTTCCTGAACGACCGCACGGTGCGAGTGAACGACGCCTTTAGGCTTTCCGGTCGTGCCGGAGGTGTACAACATAAACGCGTAGTCATCGGGATCCGTCTGTGCAATATGCAGCACATCGGAAGATTTTTCCACGCTTTTTGTAAACGTGGGTTCGTCTACCACGAGAATATGTTTGAGCTCAGGCAATTTTTTGCGTATCGCATCGACCCTGCTTTTGAGGTCGCGCGTCGTAAGCAGGACTTTAGCACCCGAATTTTCCAGACGGTCACATAATGCCTGCTCCTGGAACGCACTGAACAACGTGCCCGCAACCGCCCCGATTTTTAATATTCCTAAGAATGAAAAATACAATTCAGGAATCCGCGGGAGGAACAGAAACACTCTGTCTCCCCGCTCGACTCCGAAATCCTTAAGAAGGTTGCCGACTTTGTTAGACAGAAGCGACAATTCGTCAAACGTATACTTTTTTTCGTTCCCTGCTTCGTCCTCCCAGTACAGCGCGACTTTGTTCTTGCGCCACGTCTGCACATGCCTGTCTACGGCGTTGTATGCGGCATTCAGACTTCCGTCGAACCAATCGACATACGGACGCGCATCTTTCCATGTGAATTTCGATGAGACTTCGTTATAGTCGTCGAGATTCGGAGCATGATCGCCCGTTTGCTTTTGTTTTTTGTAAATTTCTTCCTTCATTTGGCAGGTTCGTCACGTTTTACAAACTTTGCATCCAGGCGCTTCAGGTTTTCCATCACCCCCGTGTACTCCATTTCATCCTGAGGACCCATGGCAGGATTGAAAAATCCCTGTTCGCGCATGGCGAGCGTTTTCTCGGACGCCTTTTCCCGGATGACATCCCAGAATGGCTGATCAAACAGATCGACCGCTTCCGTAAGCTTGCCTTCGTGTACGCAGTATCCTGCTGCTGACATGATGGTCGGGCCGTCAAAAAAGGAAATAATCGTATTCTGCTTCACCGGCATGACGGCGACATGGTGACTGCCCCGGTTGTCACCGAGCGTATACTGCGCCAGCGCCCACGGAGAAAGAATTTCTCCGGTTGACGGAAATTGCTTCTGACTCCGGACGATTGCTACCGGATCATCTTTTCCTACGTATTTACCGGCGATATTATGAAGTCTGCTGGTACTGGCCACTGCGGCCGTAAGTCCCGTGGCGTTTTCCACGACTGACTCAATAATGTAGCGGTTGGGATCGCGCAGCAAACAGGCAATGTCATAATAATCATTCGGAACTTTAAGCGTAATGACTTTATCGTTTTCCGTATGATTTACGTCCATGATATGGAAGGTAAATCCTGCCTGCATATCAGGAGCAAGTAACAGACCCGCATTGTGATATGGGTCTGCATGTGCCGAAAACAGCGGGTGGTTAAATACTCCCGGACCGCATTTGTCTCCCGCAAACACGATAAACGGTTCCGCGGGACGCTCTTCAATCTCCATTTCGGCACTCCCCGGTCCCATGCCGCGGACATTACCGGAAAATGCATCCTTGAGTAAATCCTGACCGGCGCCGTATAGCCCCTGGCTTTTCGCCACTTTGGTCGTTTCAACAAACGTGTCCCATGCAAATTTATGCACGTCGCTGTTGTCGGTGCCCCGTGTGTGCGTCATCAGCAACGCAATGTCATCACCCGTAAACGTCACGTGTCCGTCGATAAGCAGCTTGCTTTTTATCGCCTCCGCTACGCGTTCTTTGGCCTTGGCCACCATAGCATCGCTGGGGCGGTTATGTCCTCCGACGGATCCTGTGTCAGCCTTAATAACAGATATGGTCACTTTCATGAGCGACCTCCTTTCTCTACGATAAATCAGCTAATAAATTTTTCCCGGTCATTTCGTGTGGTACAGGTAACCCTAACATAGACAGTATGGTAGGCGCGATATCGGCAAGCCTGCCGGAAGGAAGTTGTATAGGACGATTTTCTAGTGATTTGTCCACCATGATGCAAGGGACAGGAAACATTGAATGCTCGGTATCCATTTCACCATTCGGACCGATCATTTCTTCCACATTACCATGATCTGCAGTGATGATGCAAGCACCGCCCAGCGTTAGTGCAAGTGACGTAATTTTTCCGACGCATTCATCGACGATCTGGCATGCTTTTACCGCAGCCGGGATGTTCCCCGTGTGGCCTACCATGTCAGGATTTGCAAAATTGACTGCGATAAACGAATATACATTGCTTGTCATACGGTCCAGCACCCTGGTCGTTAATTCGCGGGCCGACATTTCAGGCTGCAGATCGTATGTTGCAACTTTCGGGGAGGGGATAATCAGATGATCTTCCTGGGGAAACTGCACTTCGCGCATCCCGTTAAAATAGTATCCGATAAACCGTTCTTTTTCCGTTTCGGAAACGCGCAACTGACGCATGCCTGCTTCAGAAAATAACTGCCCGAGCGGCCGTTCTACCTGACGCAGTGGAAAGGCCACCACGGACGGACTCGGGCGCTCGTATTCCGTCATGGTGACAAAAAACAGTTCAGAAAGGATGACACGCCGCGTAAACGGTTTTTTTCTCGTGTCTTCCTCCACTAAATGTTTGTGATAATACTTGACCGCATATGGATCGAAACTTTCGGCCGTCTTGTGCGTTTCAAAATCCGAAAGAGTGAACGCACGGGTAAGCTGCCGCGGCCGATCAATCCGATAGTTATAAAATATTACGGCATCGTGCGCGCTGATTCTGGGCATGGGAAGACCTTTGGAGTCGCAAATGACGGTAGGCTCGATAAATTCGTCCGTTATACCGGCCGCGTAACTTGCCTCTATGGCGGCACTTGCCGATTTAGCCTTATTGGGAATATCCTCGGTCAGCGCCTGATATGCCCGCGCCGTTCTGTCCCACCTGCGGTCCCTGTCCATCGCATAATACCTCCCCATAATGGTTGCAATCTGCCCGTGGCCGATTTGTGCAAGTTTGGCTTCTATTTCATGGATAAATCTAAGGCCCGCTTTCGGAGGGGAATCGCGTCCGTCCGTGAACAAATGCAGATACACCGGGCAGGGACACTGATTTCTCCGCATAAGCTCCAACAACGCATACAAATGATCGCGGCTCGCGTGAACTCCCGAATCGGACAATAATCCCATCAGGTGGATACGGGATTGATGGGAATGCGCATAGGCCATGGCCCCCAAAAACGCATCATTTTTGAAAAAGCTCTGGTCGGATATCGACATATTTATCCGCGGCAAATCCTGGTAGACCACTCTGCCTGCGCCCATATTTATATGACCGGTCTCCGTATTTCCGTCCTCTCCGGCCGGAAGACCGACTGCTTCTTCCGATGCGGATAAATGAGCATGAGGATAGCGGAGCCATAATGAGGGAATATGGGTAAGATGAGCCTGTGAAATGGCGTTTCCCGGCCCCGGGGGAGCTAAGCCCCACCCGTCCAGGATAATCAAAACAAACGGTTTCGGCATAGATTAGCTGGTTGTGCCAACGACCCTGGCTGCGGCCAACTCGGATTCTATCTGCAATAATCGGTTGTACTTGGCGACACGTTCTCCTCTGGCAGGGGCTCCGAATTTGACATAATCAGACTGCACGCCGACTGCCAGGTCCGCGATGAAACTGTCGTTGGTTTCCCCGCTTCTGTGGGAGACAATTGTTTTTATATCCGCGTGTTTTGCAATGGCTATGACGCCGAAAAATTCCGAAAGAGACCCTATCTGATTAGGCTTGGCTAAAATCGCTGAGCAGGCACCTTCCTTTATGGCGCGTTGTAACCGTTCAGGATTGGTTGCCAGTAAATCATCACCGACTACCAACACGTCTTTGCCGATTTCTTTGGAAAGTTCTACCCAATGTTCCCAATCATCCTCATCAAGCGGATCTTCCAGAATAAGCAGCCGGTACCGCTTATGAAGTTCTACCAGATATCGAATAAAATCCATGCTCGAGAGAGCGGCCGGCTTATCTTTAATTTTATACCCGCCGCGCTCCTGATGAAATGTCGATGCGGCAAGATCCAGACCGAAAAACACATCCACGCCGAACGCATAGGGGCTGGCCTTTATGGCTTCCCTTAGGATTTCCAGAGCATCCAGATTGGTAAATAAGTTCGGGGCGAATCCGCCCTCGTAGCCTACGGAATACACGGCATTCCGGTACTTTAATATCTGCATCACGGCTTTATACACACTGACACCGATATGAAGCCCTTCCGAAAATGCTTTATTTGACGCCGGAACGATATGAAATTCCTGAAAATCCAGATTTCCCGCTCCGTGCTTCCCCCCGTTTATAATGTTGAACGTCGGGGTAGGGATGCGCTTTATTTCCGTCTCGACAAACGGACGGAATAACTGATTGATGTACCGGTATAAAGGTATACGGGCAGCATTGGCAGCTGCCACGGCAACGGCCAACGAAACGCTTAAAATACTGTTGGATCCGAGATTGTGCTTATCCTGCGATCCGTCCAGATCAATGAGTGCTTTGTCTATGGCTCCCTGATCAGTCGCGTCCATCCCCCTGATTTTCGATGCGATCGGACCTTCGACATTGGCAACCGCTTTAAGTACGCCCATGCCGCCATACCGCTTCTCATCACGGTCCCGTAACTCCACGGACTCGTATTTCCCGAGAGATGTTCCCGCGGGAACGGATGCTACCCCCCTATATCCGCTTTCCAACACGACCATTGTTTCGATCGTTGGATCACCACGCGAATCCAGAATTTCCCGGGCTATCAGGCTATGTATTTTTGTGCTTGCTACCATAGGGAACATTATCTGGCTGACACCACCCGGTGTTCAGCAGCTGCAACCGTTGCACGGACATGATCGACTGCATCCGGATTGACTGATACGCTCGTAATCCCCCACGATACGAGCTTTTCGACAAGTTCAGGATAGTCCGACGGTGCCTGACCGCACATCGATGTCGTTACGTTATATTTGGCACACGTTTTTATAACCTTTTCAAATGCCCACATAACCGAAGGATCCTGCTCTGAAAAATCATGCGCTACTTCGCTGTTATCCCGGTCAGTTCCCATGGTTAGCATCGTTAAATCGTTGGAACCGATGGAAACGCCGTCTATACCCACTTCCAGAAAATCTTCTATGCGGATGACATTCGTCGGAATTTCTACCATCATCCAGAGTTTAAATGTCGATGACCGTGCAAGTCCGCTTGCCGCGACCATTTTCTTCACTTCGGCAAGCTCATGCGGAGTACGCACAAACGGAATCATAATCCATAAATTTTTGTGCCCCATTTTATTACGGACGGTTTTTATAGCTTCCAATTCCAGCTCGAATACTTCCGGGTTCGCGATATACCGCGCGGCTCCCCGAAATCCCAACATAGGGTTGGGCTCCTCCGGCTCAAATGCCGCGCCACCCTTAAGGTTACGGTACTCGTTTGTCTTAAAATCCGTTGTCCGGTATATGACCGGACGGGGTGAAAACGCTTCGGTAATGGTTGCAATCTGACCTGCAACCAAGTCGATAAACATTTGTTGTTTTTTGTCCGCAATAATTTTTTTCGGATGAATCCCCACGCTTGCCATGATAAACTCTGCCCTCAGAAGCCCGACCCCGTCAGCATCAAATTTACTCACTTCACGGGCGCGTCCTGCCTGGGCCAAATTCATATAGACTTTAGTCGCTGTTTTTACCCGCTCTCTGGGTCTGATTGACATGGGTTTGGGGGCTGTGATGGAAACGGCTCCTTTGTAAATCTCTCCTGTACTGCCGTTTACGGTAATGACCACGCCGTCTTTCAGGGTTTTCATGGCATTCGTCGTACCCACAACCGCAGGTATACCAAGCTCCCGTGAGACGATGGCAGCGTGCGACGTCCTGCCGCCGCGCTCGGTTACGATTGCTACCGCCTTTTTCATGGCCGGTACGAAATCAGGATTTGTCATCTGGGCTACCAGGATGTCTCCCTGATGCACTTTGCCCAAGTCTTTGGGACTATAGAGTATCTGCACCGGGCCGCTTGCTATACCCGGGCTGGCTGCATCTCCTTTAAGGTACACCACATTCTTACTGCTGACCGTTACTTGTTGATTGTTACCAGTGGATTTGGTTGTCGTCACGGGGCGCGTCTGGACTATATAGACCCGATTATCGTCAATTGCCCATTCCACATCCTGAGGGAAGAAATAATGTTTTTCCAGCTTCTTTCCTAAGCGAGCCACTTCCAGTATCTGGGAATCCGTAAGCTTTGCTTTGGAGCCTTTTGCTTTAGAGATTACGCTGATACTAGTTTTGACTCCCTTACGGGTCATGATTTTTTCCTGTGTGTTTATATCCTTTTCCAGAATTTTTTCCGACGCTTTATCTACGACATAATGATCCGGCGTTACGGCGCCCTGCACGATCATTTCTCCCAGACCGTAAATTGCATCTACAACTACTTTGCTTTTGTCATTTGTGACGGGATCCAGCGTAAACATAACTCCTGAATACTGCGACTGCACCATGCGCTGCACGGGAATCGCGATGCCGACTTTAAAGTGATCGAATTTATTGGTAGCCCGGTAGAATATTGCTCGGGCCGTAAACAAACTTGCCCAGGCCTCTTTTACTTTTTCCAGAAGATTTGCCTCGCCCTCCACATTGAGAAATGTAGCCTGTTGGCCGGCAAATGATGCAGTGGGTAAATCCTCGGCCGTTGCTGAAGACCGTACGGCGACAAGCGGATGCTTAAGAAGCCCCCGTTCCAGATGAAAATATGCACGCATCACCTCGGTTGCGATATCTTTAGGAAATTGTGAGCGCGTAATTCTGCGCTGGATTTCAACGGATGCATGCTCCAGTTCCTTACTGTTGTTGACGTTTAAGCCCCGCAGCAATTCAGCTAAATCGTCTCGCAGTTTCGCTTCGTCGAGAAAATGAAAATATGCCTGCGCCGTCACGATAAATCCATTCGGCACCGGAAATCCCGCCTTGGTCATCTCACCCAAATTCGCGCCTTTTCCTCCGACGATACCGATATCTTCACGGTCTACATCTTTGAACCAGACGACGAATTTTTTAGCCATATAATCAGTATGGGTAATTTGTATAAAAATCGCAAGTGCTATATTGCAAAAACGAACCCGGGAACTCCCGGTAAACATTGTGGCTGCTGCCCCGGAAAATCCGTCCTTTATCCGTTTGCCGGCACGATGACTTCGAACTTCTCCGGTTTTCCGTACGCTTTCGGACCGTAATCGGTGCAGAAGCCCGTTATATGTTCTTTAAAATACTGGGGTTTAGCCCGCTGAATTTGTCCGCAAATGTAATATGTCAGACATTCAACTAACCCGAACCCTGCGTTAGCCGGCAGCGGGATAAACCACCGGTGATCCGTGTGTCCGAAATACGGATTTTCATTACCGACCGAGATGACCAGCTCGTGCTCCCACGGATGTACGAATTTGGCGTGGCGGGATATGCCTTGGGAATTAGCCCGAATCATGACATGCGGACCGAACAGTTCATCACGCTTAATTTCCACCATAGGGGCAATTGATTGAAATGTATCCGGCAGCACGAATGCATAGGCCTCGTACGAGCCGAAATTCGGCGGAAGGGAAACTGTCTCAATAAACTTTTTTATATCGGCAGGATTCTCATGGCTGGCAGACAAAATCATTCCTAGATACGTCGACGTGTTATATGTGTACGGCTCGGCAATACTTTTGTAGGAATATACCGTGTCGGAAATTTTTGCGGCGGACGATTCCGGCTTGCAGGTAAGCAGCGTCGTTTTTAACCCGAGAGATTTCGCAAATTCAATCTCCCATACGGAATCCTTCTCGCCTGAGGCCGAAATCACGACCGTATCCCTGATCAGTTTTTGGGCTATCGCCTCCTTGTAGGCTTCTGCAAGTGCTTTGAAATTACTTTCATCACCGATAATGGCGGCCCGTCCTGAAAAAATAATACGGCCCGTATGTGACGCGTTGCCGCTCCCGATTACGAACGGATACGAAAAGCCGGATACGTCAAGTGATGGCGGCCGCGAACCGGCAAAAAAATCAAGACTTTGCTTTACGATTTCATCCAATGTCGCTATTTCCATAGTAGCTCCTTTCGCTGATATTAACGTTAATACGATATGAGTACCTCGGTGCTGCCGACTCCGGCCTGCAGCGTGTATTCTCCGCATGAAGCAGGAATAAACACCGAATGCCCCTGTCCCGCACGGACGGAAACCGTGCCGGAAATGACTTCAATTTCACCGCTTTTTACGAACAGATGACGGAATGCTTCGATGGATTCCGTAAATTCGGCGTTCTTCGCCCGGAAGCGGATTCTGTCCATGGAATAATATTTGGATTCCAGCAGACGTTCATGAGAGAACGACGGGCTTTCCGATATCAGGACTGCGCTCCGCATATGGGTTTTCGGGTCATTTGCGGATTCCGACCGGTCCGCATAGGCAAAATACTCTTCTATCTGAAGCGGACGCAGTTTGCCGTCACCTGACATTTTCCCCTTATCGAAACTCCGGAGTGTTGCCACATCGTCCATAACATTGAGCTGTATTTCGTAGAGCACGTTTCCCAACGGGATTGTGTTTAGGTCCTCTTCCCAGGAATGATGGATGCCGCAGGGTGACAAATCCAACAGTGTGCCGGGTTCTACTCTGACCAGATTGACGTACTGCCACGGGTCGTATTGTTTAACTAAATCAGTTATTATTCCTTTGGCATCGTCATACGGCATCTTCCCTTGGGCGACCGAATGCGCGATATCCTGCATGCGTGCCTCGAGATCCAGCATCGCATGTTTGTACGCCTCCCAGGACACGCCCTTTTTGACACCGCACGTGATAAGGCCGGGTTCGAAGTAATACCATGATTCGGGTTTCGGTTTCCATTTCGGGTTCTGTATGCCATCCGGAATATGCAGCTGAAACGAATTGCCCAGCGCCTGCGTGTATTTGAGCAACAGATGCATAACCGGGCCGTATTCTTTTACGATGCGGCTCCCTAACACTGCGGCTGCATCTTCCGAAATAAGATCCGCGATTGCAACGGAGTACTCCGGCACGGATTGAACGGCAACCTGCTTGTTATCCGTTATCTCGCCAAAAAAACGCGAATCACTGCTGGAAAGCGCCAATGACAGATTGCTTTTGTCGTATAACTCGTAGGATTGTCCGATTTTTTTACCGGCAAGATCAGGCCTGTTTTGCCAGCCCTTGCTTTCTGAAATATACGTGCCGCCCCATGTCGGTTGTTCAATAAGCTTCGGAATGACCAGATACGGGCGTGTCAGACTGCTCCTCATGGTTTTCTCCATATAAGACCTAAAATTCTGGGCATTTCCCCATCTTCCGATACTTCCAGCATTTGGTCAAGGCGCAGGGAGGGTGAAAATGCGTTGATATACGATGCAACAGTGCGGTGGTAATAGGTAAGCGTCGCTTTGCCCCACAGAGAATGTTTTTTCCGTACCCCTTGAGAAAAATATGATTCCGACGTAATAAATTTATCATTTGTCTTCCCGGCAAGCTCCTGTGCCCGCATAAACAACGCGTGTCCGGGGTGATCCAGCACGACAATTGCCGTGCCGCCGGAGGCAAGAAGTGTCACGACGTTGGAAACGAAGCCTTCAAGCGACGGGAGATATTGCACCACCATATTACATACCACGACATCAGCCACTCCCGGTTTGAGAGCCAGAGGTTTTGTGATATCAGAAAGCATGAAAAAGGTAGAAGGCAGTACTTTCGTACGGTTTTTCGCTTTTTCCAAAAGCTGTGCCGAATAATCTATACCGATATAGGAGCCTGGAGAGGGCAATTTATTGTACAGATATCCGTTGCCGCATCCTAAATCCACGACGGTTTTTCCTGTCGTATCCCCGGCATGTGTCAGAATTAGGGGATCGATATATTTGGTGTGCAGCGCGTCTCCGCCGTCACCTATGCGTTCATCTACCAAATCCGCATACTGATCCCACTGGTTAGTGCTCATGCATCATTTATTGCAGTGCGGCAGTGTTCACGCCGGACGAGAAATCCACTTCCGCAACGTTATGGAGGATGTCCGAAACCTGTTTTTTCAGGATATCGTACGCCTCCTGGGTTTTACCCTCGAATTTGACGGTAAGGTACGGTCCGTTCTGGCTGGCCCGTACGATTAACATTTCTTTTTCGGTATCCATACGGACGCCGTCAATTTCCACATACGCCGCGTCGGGATAAAGTTTTTTGATCTCTCCGCCGATTTTTTCGCTGACCACAGCAAACTTCACCGCATCGGGGCATCCCACTTTTATCTCCGGACTGGAGACATACTGAGGTAATTCGTCGATGACCTGTGCCAGCGTTTTATCGACTCTTGTCAAATACGCCAAAAGCCGCAATGTGGCGATTGCTCCGTCATCATGGCCGTAAAAATTATCCATAAAGAAAAAATGTCCGGATAACTCTCCGCCGAACGGAGACCGTGCTTCGCGCACTTTTGCCTTGATAAACGAATGTCCCGTTTTCCACATCACGGGCGTGCCTCCATGGCTGCGTATGACCTCATCGACCTGTTTGGAACAAAGTGCGTTATAGACGATGTTTGCCCCCGGTAACGAACCGAGCACGTCCACTGCAAAGATCGACACGAGGACGTCATTCCAGATAAGCCGCCCCGTATGATCGACAATACCGATCCTGTCTCCGTCACAATCATAGGAAAATCCCATATCCGCTTTCTCCGCTAACACCCGTTTCGCAAGCCGTTCCTGCACGTCGTGCTCAGTCGGATCGGGTGTTCCCACCGGGAAATTTCCGTCGGGGGTGGTATTCTGTTCGATGACCTCACACCCGAATGTCCGCAGAATATCCGGCAGATATATGCCGGTAGTCGCGGCACATGAGTCTACAACGACCTTAAAGCGTTTAATCGTGTCGGTGCGGCGCTTCAAATCGTCGATATACTCCTGTTTTATATCCTTTTGGATCACAACCCCCTTGGGACTTCGGGTAACGAACTTTCCGGATTTTACGAGATCCCGGAGATCAATAATCTCTTCCGATAACATCGTCTCCGAAAAACCCATTCCGAACTTAAATCCGTTATATTCTTTCGGATTATGCGACGCGGTAATCATCACGAGCCCCTTGGTACGGAAGAAATATCCGGCAAAGTACGTAATCTGTGAAAGCGTCATGCCGATGTCATACACGGTAATTCCTGAGTCGGTAAGCCCTTTTACCATCGCATCGCGGAATTCCGGACTTGAAAGGCGGCAGTCGTACCCGACGACACAATCATAAATCCTCCGCTGTAACAGCCAGGTGGCGTAGCCTTTCGCCAGGAGTTCGACGCGTTCGGCATCCAGTTCGCTTCCGACTAGTCCCCGCAAGTCATATCCACGAAACACATGATCCGGTATTTGGGTTGCCATAATGCCTCCTTTTAGAGTTTGATAATGAATTGCTCCAATAATTGCGCAAGCGTAAACGGAGTGGCGCCCGTTTTTATCGCGATGTCGATAGCCAGAAGTTCTTCATGCATAGCGACGAGTTGTTCAATCGTAAAGTGTCTCGCTTGTGCTGTCAAGCGACCTGCCTGCCAGCTCTGCAGTCCGTCGGGAGTTATGTGATCCGCCAATTGAATAAGCTGGCGCACGCGACGCACAAGCAGGACAAACACGACCTCAGCAGCTTCGTTGGCTACTGTATCCGAAAAATACGCCAATGTCGTTTTGGCATTGCCCGGCCGCAGGCTGTCCAGAAACTGAAACAATATGACGGGAGTCTTAAAAAGAAACACGGAGGCGGCAGAACCGAATTTCGCAAGTGTTGTTTTATCAATCTCTTTCTCTTCATACAGGATAATGTCAGCGGAGGAACTTGCATCCAGAATTTTCGAGAGGGTAGACACAAACGCTTTTTCGCGTTTCTTGGCGCTACTTATAAATCCTTCTATGATGACGCATACGTCATTACCGAACAGCGATGAGGATTCCAGTGCGACGACAAGCGCCGTCGGGTCAATATGCTTGCCGTCTATTTCCCGTACCTCGCGGTTTTTGACCGCCGCTTTGAGCTCGGTAAGCTTTTTCCGTGCCGATTCCGGCTGATCTCCATGCAGTACGTACAACATAATGATTTATTTTCTGCTGCTCATCGCCTCTTTGTATGCCTGAAACAGCCGTTCGACCGTGCGGTGATCGATGTAGGTGTGTCTCCCCCGGTGGGGAACAAGCGCGCCGGAAAAATTTTTCGGGATATGCATAAGCTCATGGATAATGACGCGTGTTTTATCATCGTCGGATAAATGGTCAAAATGATGGCTCAATACCTCGATGACATAATGTGCGGGCAGATGTAGTGCCTGCTGCCAGATCTTGGGGAAACTCCATATGCGCGCTCTTGCTCTGCTGGTAGCTCCCGTACTGCGCATACAGACAACGCGTTTCGGATCCACCTGTCCGAATAGGCGGGTTTTCAGCACGGATTTCATGATCTTCGTCACATCTGGTGCGAGCGTTATATCCATAATTGTTACGCGCGTTTGCGTTCCGGGAGTTTTGTATATGCCTGTTCTAAAAGCGGCACGTTCGTTTTCGGATATCCGATCATACGCTCGGCATCTTTCCATTCAACCCATTGCGCTTCGGAAATCCCCTCTTCCGTCTGCACATGCGGCGTCTGCAACGTCTCACTCCTGAACAGGAAATAGTGCACGGTTTTTTTAATCGACTTTTTACGGAAATACCAATACATTGTGGGGGTAAGCTCCGCCACATACGTTAGGTTGGTTAATCCCACCTCTTCTTCGATTTCCCGTGTTGCAGTCTCCAAAAGATGTTCGCCTTTTTCAATTTTTCCCTTCGGAAACGTCCAGTTACCGCTCTGATCTTTCATGATCAGCACGCGCCATGAACCGGTTCCTTTGTATACGATGATGCCGCCAGCAGAAACTTCTGTATTCATTCTGTCGTAAGTAAATAAAGTTCGTCGCCCGGCTTTACCGGCTCGTTCACCTGTATGCCGCAGGATTCTCCGGGTTCGACTTTCAGCACTTTCGCATGTTCTATCTGCATAGATGTAATAATCTGATTAAATTCCTTATCGTGGCCGGATATTTTTACCGTATCACCGACTTTCAGCGACTGATTCATGACTTCTATGACGGCAACCTGCAGCTTGTCATAGTAGTGAGTGACCCTGCCTATCTGTATATCCATGTCATAATCACCCCTTCCTATTGTAGTACCTCTTGCCTTTCAGTTTGTCGGGCAACAAGCTTTTGCTTGTGTATGCCTGATATCCGCTGCCGTATCCTAGATTTTTCATAAGTGTAGTCGGGGCATTCCGGATGACGAGCGGAATCGGGAGATTACCGTACTTTTTTACGTCATCAAGCGCTGCAAAGTATGCATCATAACTACTGCGGTCCTTTTTCGCAAGGCAAAGATATACAACCCCATGTGCCAGGTTTTCCTGACACTCGGGATACCCGATCTTATGACACGCATCGAACACTGCGTTTGCCACCACCAAGGCGGTCGGCTGAATAACTCCGATATCCTCTGACGCAAATACGATCATGCGCCGCGCAATAAACAACGGATCTTCGCCGGCCGCTACCATACGGGCAAGATAATACAGTGCCGCATCGGCGTCGCTTGCCCGCATGCTTTTGATAAACGCGCTTATCGTGTTGTAATGTTCATCGCCTACCCGGTCGTACTGGAGCATTTTACGCTGTGCGGCTTCCTCTATATCTTTGACGGTTACCTTTTTACCTTTAACGATTGACGCGGCAATTTCGAGTGTCGTAAGGAGTGCGCGGGCATCCCCGTTTGCCACCTCCAGTAAAAATTTCCTGCCCTCCCCGTCTATGGTTTTTTTCACATAGGCAAGACCCGTATCAAGAATTTTTGTAAGTGCGTCCTCATCCAGGGGCTTTAATACCAGCACGCGACAGCGGGATAACAGTGCACTGATGACTTCAAAAGACGGGTTCTCCGTGGTCGCACCGATAAATATGATCGTTCCTTTTTCGACGTGCGGCAACAGGGAATCCTGTTGGGCTTTGTTAAATCTGTGGATTTCATCGATAAAAAAGACCGTACGTTTGCCTGATGTATCGAGAAGCTTTTGCGCGTCGGCAACTATGGCACGGAGCTCTGGAAGCGTCGTATTGACGGCGGATCTGGAGACAAATTCTGCATCGCTAAGATGTGCCAGTAAATACGCCAACGTTGTCTTCCCGCTTCCGGGAGGCCCCCAAAATACCATAGACGGCAGAAAATCAGCATGCAGGAGTTTCCGAATGATGCCTGACGGCCCGACTAAATGATCCTGACCGATAACGTCATCAAGCGAACCGGGGCGGAGAATTTCAGCTAAAGGACGGCTGTCTGCCATGCTGGCCACTACTTTACCACGTTCTCCCATGGGAAGCCACTTCGCCCGAAATGCCCGTATCTGGCAGTTTGCCTGTATATCGGCCGGCGCAGGTTAAGTCCTTTTAATATACCCGGAACGGACAGGTCTATAAGACTCCAGGCATACGCTTCGATATCTGCAATTGGTTTTTTTTCGGTACCGAACGTATCAATCGCTTTCCCCAGCGGCTCACGCTGACCTATCACGTACGCCACACGCACTTCCACCCGGTCAGCCAACCCTTTGGCTACGATATTTTTTGCTATAAAACGCGCCGCGTATGCCCCGCTCCGGTCCACCTTGGTCGGATCCTTGCCGGAGAACGCGCCTCCCCCGTGCCGGGAAAATCCGCCGTAGGTATCTACAATAATTTTCCGACCGGTAACTCCGGTATCGGAGGAAGGTCCACCGATCTCCCACTGCCCCTTACTGCCGTTGACGACGACATTTTCAATCGTCGGCGCAGCCAGTTTGTATTTTTTAAGCACGGGCTTGATCACTTTTTCATACAATGCTTTTTTAAGTTCGGCATTACTCACCTTGGGGTCATGCGGAACTGCTAAAACAATCCGTTCGACACCTATCGGTTTATTGTTTTCGTAGAGAACCTTCACTTCGCTTTTTCCGTCGGGACGCAAATACGGCAGTATCTTTTTCTCCCGCGTTTCGTCCATGCGTTCGACAAGCCGGTGCGCGAGCACGAGCGGCATCGGCATGTACTCCGGAGTTTCGTTTGTGGCGTACCCGAACATCATCCCCTGATCTCCCGCACCGCCATCATCTACTCCCACCGCAATATCCGGCGACTGTTCGTGGATATATACGGAAATCGGTGACTTATACGAAAAGTTATACACCCCGTTGGTGTACCCCAGCGATTTGATCGTTTTTCTTGCAATCGCTTCATAATTCAGCTTCTTTTTGCAGGTCACTTCCCCCGCAAGGACGATCCGGTTTGTTGTAACCAGTGTCTCTACCGCCACCCGTGCTTTCGGGTCGACAGAAAGGGCCGCGTCTACGATGGAATCCGAAATCTGGTCGCAGATTTTATCAGGATGCCCGCTCGCTACCGATTCGGATGTAAAGTGCGTTATTTTTTTCATATATGCCTTTCCGCCCTGATAAGCAAAAAATAACCCCGCCAAGCGGGGTAATCTTTTTCCCTACTTCAGGCAAATCATTCCTCGGTATTCTACCGGGATTCGTTTTGGCACCGTATCCCAATTTGGCTCGGTTGCCGGGCGGATTATTGAGCGAAATCTCTCCCCGCCACTCTTGATTTATTAACTTTTTATCTACGTTACTCTTCCCGGACGTATGTTGTCAAGACGCTGTCTCGTGCTTCACCTGTTCTATAAAGGGCACGTCGGGCAGCCCTTGGACGCCGCCGAACGAGATGCGGTCAAGTACCTTCTGCTCCATGCGTGCCATCCGGGCAGGATATATGACGAAATCGCCGAACCGATTTTGTATGGCATCTATCGCGCATGTTATATCCCGCTTTCTGTTCTCTTCAGGAAACAACGATGCCTGCCTATCCGTATCGGGGTGTAATGCATAACAATACACCGCAATCATTTTCACCGTCCGTTCGGGAGCATGCATGAGCATGCGCCGCATATTCATATAAAAATCGAAATCAGAAAACATCGGAAATGTTTTTTTCTCCTGCGTATGCCAATGGGAATGATCGATAAACATCAGGGATATTCCGACTCCGTACGCCGCAAATCCGTCTGCTCTCATCCTTCTGCCCATTTTCATCGTAAGTTGGGTGAGAATCTGCCACAACCGGGAATCAGTGGGCAGATACGGGGTACCCAATACATATGACTGGCCAAAACTTTTCTGGTCTTCTTTCGTGTCTTTGCTAAATTCCTTATACATGCTCCCATCTTCATACCCGTGAAGCCGGAGCCACCAGTGGTGCCCCACGACAGAATGGAATGCGCGTTTAAGATCTTCTACACTCGCCCGGTAAAACGCTAATGGAGTCATAATGCCCGCCTCCATAAGCCGCCTGCCGTTGCCCTCTTTGATACCGCAGAAATCGGTGAGTTTCATCGTCCCGAATGTTTCCAGAATATTTTCGCGCGTGATGGCAACCAGCCCATCCGGTTTCTGCAGTCCGGAGGCGACCTTGGCCAGATACCTGTTCGTGGCAATTCCGCACGATACGGTGATCCAATCACCTATCTCATGTTTGATGCGCGTTTTAATATCACGCGCTATACCGAACATATCCTGCCGGTCGAGTGCCGGGGTGTTAGCAAGATTCATCACCATTTCATCAATAGACTCCACACTGATGTATGCCGTATAGGACTGAAGTAACCTCAGGAGTTTACGGTTTACCACCCGGTATTTCGGCGGATCAGGAGGCAGCACGACCAAATGCGGCGCTAAACTTCTCCCTTCCCGCACCTGCATGCCTGTTTTTACCCCCAGTTTCTTTGCTTCGCGGGAAGCTGCCAGAATACACCCGTAGTCCTTAACGTACGCGGCCACGGCGACGGGCTTCCCCCGCAGCAGCGGATTTGCCTGCTGTTCCACCGTGGCAAAGCAGGAATTGATGTCCACATGCATCGTGGTAGGGACAATAGGGTTAAAGTCCATAAAATTTTAGTGAATGGTATCTACTTCGAGAAGCGTCCACCTCAGACTCTCACTGTCCATCACAAGCTTAAAGAACGTACTTCCGTCGCTGACCGAAAAGATATGGAAAAGATGCCGCCCTTCCCACACCGTGTGGTGTAATCCGATGGTCGTGATGTGGTACTGGCGTCCGTGCCAATACAGACTGTATGGAATCACTTTTCGGGTCTTATGATTACTCCAGAGAGTAACGGAAACAGGTTCATTTATGGTTTCGGGCATGGGTATTAAAACCATAATAAACCCGAAAATAAGAGTCGTCAACTGGGTGTAACTATATCAAATAGTACGAAATTCAACCGAAAGTATTACTCCGATTGTTTACGTCAGAATGCATATTAATGCCGTAAGTGTTTTGAAATCAATACAGTCCTATAGTATAATACCCGGAATGTCTACATCAAAAGAAGGCTACATGATACGGCCGTACAGTCCGGATGACCGGAAACCTCTTATGGATTTCTTCATGAAACTGCAAAACGGCAACCGCGGCTGGTCCGAACACCTCATGCAATGCATACTCACCCGAAATGTGTCGGTGTTAGTCGCGGAGCTGGAAGCAGACATAGTAGGATACGGAGAAACTCACAGGAATAGCTTCCGGTCGGTTTATTTCCACCGTGCCGCCGTACTCCGCGAACACCGAAGGCAGGGAATATTTACGGGCATCCTATACGGCGTCCTCGCTGCCGCAGGAAAATCGGAAATCACCGCAGAGGTCAGCCGGGATGCACACCATTTACCGGCTATGCTAAGGAACGGATTCTGTATAACGGACAACCTTGACGGATACCGGTATCAGCTCGTCCGACCGCGACAAAGGTATCTCAGATAAGGCGGCTATTTGCTATTGTCCATGCACTCTGCTATACTCTCGTATGCACCTGTATTGAAGCAATACATCTGCTTATCGTAAGTTAACAGTTTGAGAAGTTAAGAGAAAAAACGCCCCAAGATTTATTCTTTATTTATCCGCGTCTTTTCCCCTTTTCAGGTATTTTCATTATATAAGCAGCTCTATTGTTTCAACTTTCCGGTTCAACTCATATTTTTATGTATCAAAACAACAGACAGCGTTCATTTGGTCGTCCGCGGCCGTCATTTGGCAATTCCAGGCCGTCTTTCGGCAGAAACCGCCCGATCAAAACCGTACCGAAAAGCGTCATTTTGGCGACCATTGCCCGCAGCAAAGACAATCATGCAGGCGATATCCAAAGCGAGCCCATGCCTGTGATGCATCAATTTACCGATTTCGGGTTGGATGCACTGCTTATAGATACCATCAAGGCAAAAGGGTTTACGGCTCCGACTCCGATCCAGGATACCGCAATCCCGGCAATTCTTTCGGGGCGTGACATCATCGGAACCGCAAATACGGGAACCGGCAAAACGGCCGCATTCCTGATCCCACTGATCCAGAAAGTAACATCTGACAGAAACCAGCGTGTGCTTGTGGTAGCTCCCACGCGCGAGCTGGCCGTACAGATACATAAGGAACTGCGTGATTTCTCGCGCGGACTATCCATCAGAAGCGCCATGCTTATCGGAGGCGCAAATGAATGGCGGCAGCGTTCTGACTTAAAACTTGACCCGCATTTTGTCATCGCGACTCCGGGAAGACTCAAGGATTTCGTGGAATCCCGGTATGTCCGGTTATCTACATTCCGGAACGTCGTACTGGACGAAGCGGACCGCATGGTAGATATAGGATTTATCAATGACATCAAATATTTTATCTCTTTGCTTCCCAAAGAACGGCAATCCCTGTTTTTCTCTGCGACAATATCGGGCAAAGTAGGCGAAATCCTTACGGAATTCGTCCAAAATCCCGTCCGCGTATCCGTCAAAACGGAAGACGTGGCCACGACGATCCGTCAGGATGTCATTCATGTCACCAACAGGAACGCCAATGCCAAGGTAGAGGCGCTCCATGACCTGCTTATTCAGAAAGAATTCGATAAAGTGCTTATTTTCGGCCGCACGAAATGGGGAGTTCAGCGGTTGTCTGACGAGCTGGTCAAACGGGGATTCCGTTCAGGCGCAATTCACGGCAACAAACGCCAAAATCAGCGCCAATATGTCCTGGAACAGTTCAAACGGAGCGAAATCCAGATTTTACTGGCTACCGATGTTGCCAGCCGCGGGCTCGATATTCCCGATGTGTCACACGTCATTAACTATGACCTTCCGGAAACGCTGGATGATTATATCCACCGCATCGGACGCACCGGACGCGCCAACAAGCGCGGAATCGCGCTGACATTCGTCGAATAATCCTATCGCACCGAAGAAGACCTCCTGAAGCGCTCGTCCTTACGGATCTCATGGACGTGATCCGCTTCCGACTGAAGCCTGTCGGCGAGTGCCGTACCCTGAACGTCTCCATGCTGCACGCTGGATAACACCCGCTCCACTATAGCCGTAACGCTTTTGTGCAAACGCGGTTTTTCTTTCTCAGCCGCACTTTGTGTTCCTGCCATGACCATCACCTCCTCATAAGAACCGGGCACAGTATGCCAAAACCACACGCGCGCACGCAATGCATCAGAGGTATGCACGGATTCGTGTGCCAAAAAAAAGCCCCGCTTTCGCGGGACTTTCTTTTTGTTGATATTGCTATCAACATGAGTTTTTATGCTCGTTTTACATTTTTTGCGCTTGGGCCTTTCGGGCCGTCTACGACTTCAAACGTGACAGTCTCGCCCACTTGAAGTTCATCAAATGTGACGCCGACCAAATCTTTAGAGTGGAAGAACAGATCTTTCGACTCGCCTTCACGTGATATAAAACCAAATCCTCTATCAGTTTTTGTTTTAATTGTGCCGTTCATTGGTATCTCCTTTCTGTGTAGTAAGTATACCACATCCGAAAGATAATTACCCGACTTGTGCGGATTTGAGGAATTCCGTGAGGACATCCTTAAACGCAGCTATACTCCGCTCATCGGTAACAGAGCCGGTAAATACGGGCTTCCCGATTGATGTAAATACCCCTGCCGCGTTCCTGACTGCGTCTTTCGTAACCAAATCCGTCTTGTTTAAAAATATGAGTTCCGGCTTTTCCAAAAGTGCCGGATTAAATTCCTTAAATTCACGACGTACCGTTTCATAGGCGGCAAGGGGGTTTTCGACCGTGATATCGATACAGTGGACCAGCATACTGGTTTTTTCGATATGCTTTAAAAATTTCGTTCCGAGCCCGATTCCGCGGGACGCACCTTCAATAAGACCGGGAATATCCGCGATCGGATGCTTGCCGAACATACCGATGGTAGGCTCCAATGTAGTAAAGGGATATGCCCCGATAGTAGGTGTCGCATTGGTGAGCACGGTAAGTAAACTGCTTTTTCCGGCATTCGGAAGTCCGATAAGACCGATTTCTGCTATCAGCCGGAGTTCCAGACGGATATTTTTTACCTCTCCGGCTCCTCCCAGCTCACGGTTCGTCGGTGCCTGGTTGGTAGCGGATTTGAACTTGAAATTTCCAAAGCCCCCGGCGCCTCCCCGCGCGATCAGTACAGGCCTATCAACCTGACTGATTTCAATCACTTTCCCGCTGTCTACATCCGTAATGCGGGTTCCCAGAGGCACTTCAACCGTCACATGCTGGGCGTTTCTGCCGAAGCCGTTGTGTTTGGTGCCGTGTCCGCCATTTTCTCCCACAACTTTCTTCTTGTACCGGAAGTACCTAAGATCATTCACGTTGGGAGATCCCTGAAACAGCACGTCTCCGCCGTTGCCGCCATTGCCTCCGTCAGGACCTCCTCTGGCCTTCATGGAAGTGCGGGCAAATGTTGCAGCCCCGTTCCCGCCGTCGCCGGCTTTGACAATAATCGTTACGTTATCGATGAGCATTGTCCGTATTGTACCATTGTGGCTGCCAGTCTGGCCGTTTCAATCCATGTACGTGCGTCCGTAAGGCGCGGATATGAGGTCATTTACTGAGGATTTGCCCGGGGTTAAAGGGAGCAAACGGAGGCAAATTTTTGCCTTTGAGCAGCACTCCCCAATCATTGATCTTTCCGTTCTCTCCCGCCGGGGGATTGATACGGGATGCCTGAAGTACATAGACGACCGGATCAGGGATTTTATTCTTTTCGCGGATTTTATCTTCCCATAGTTCCAGCATGGCGAGTCCACCTCCCAGATATATGCGTGTCTCATTTTTGCCTGTTCCGTACACACGGGCATGGGGATTGATCCTGCCTTCCCTGCCGGTAGACAGCTTGTCACCCATATCGCCTACCGTAAATAATCCCCGTTCCACCATCTCAGCTTGGGTATTGATAAGGTAATTTGATCCGATTTCTTTACTGCCTAAACCGTACGATAATGCCCCGACGCGGATAAGCAACGGAGTTTTCCGCTCCAGCGCACGCTTGATTGCTATCGAGATGCCTTGTGTAGAAGCTACCGCTACACGGATTTCCTCCAGGGTTTTGTCGTGACGATTCCCCATTGCGTCATCCACTTCCTGGTCGCCGATAATAGTCGCACCCGAGGCCAGACAGTCGTCTAACCGCGTCAGACGCGCATATTCATACAGTCCTAACCGTTTCCGAACCGCTGTAGCACCTTTTGCACTGAATTCTCCCAGACATTCGCTTACCGCCTGCCGGTACCGGAGCTTTTTTTCCGGATTCATGTCGGGATCGTTGCCCAGCGTGGTTAATTCCTGCATGACCGGCGACATGGAACCGTTCCGGATCTCGATAATGATTTTCCCCTCAGCATCATTTTTTATGGCCCGCATAATGGGCAGTTCTTCCTGAGGAGACACTGCACTGCACGAATCCTTGGAAGATATGGCGTGCACTGCCTGACTGTCCGTGTATGTCCTGCCGCTTCCGTCCTCGCAGACAAAATTCATAGCCCGCAGCCCTTCCACAAACGCCTCCGGAGACAGGCGCGTTCCTTCGATGGACTCGATAAGCAGCGGACCGAACAACACTTCTGCGTCACCGGTATTGGGCTTACCGTATTTTTGTGCTCCGTGCCATTCCTCCGGAATGCGGAGGTGCTCCCCGTCTTTTGCGACACGGATACGTATGTTTGCCGGCTTCCATTGCGTGTCGAAATGTCGGAAAATTTCAGCCATGGAGATGTCACGCAGTGAGGCACTTAGTTCTTTCGCATCCATGATCGGTTTTACTTCTTTGCCCGGCTCCCGCCTACCTGGCCGTATATCATGTGATGGGGTATTAAATTCTTTACCCATAGTTTGTGCGATAGTAATATGTCTATTAGGAAATTACAACAACTGAAGCCCTATTTGTGAAATACCGCACATTTTATGGTAGTCCTATAAAACGTTCCGCGACCTCAAGTCGTTTTCGCAGCGGATACCTTCCGAACAAATAGAGACGGACGGGAGCCGCTGTTGTATGATACATATCATATGCAAAAAAATGTTAAGAAACGCGACGGAAGTTCGGAAACATACGAAGAAAACAAAATCATACGCGTGGTGACCACAGCAGGGCTTGCAGCCGATAAAGCACGCGATCTTGGCGCGTTTGTAACAGACTGGATAAACAATCTACCAGACACAAGCATCTCCTCCTTACAAATACGGGACAAGGTACTGGAGTTGCTGACAGCCGCAGATGAGAACGCCGCGAACTTATACCGCTGGTATGAAACTACCAAGGAGCCGCAACAGAAAACGTAAACTGAAAACTTCATTGCCGGATGAATAACAGCGCTCATCAGACGAGCGCCCTGAACCGAAGCGTTTCTCACGGTGAGAGCACTAAAAATCCCGCAAAAGCGGGATTTCTTAGTATACCTGCTGGGAAGCTATTGGAACGTTTTTATCCTTACAAAAATCCTCCTGATATAATTAGTATCTATGAGCACATCAGGTAGTGTACCGTTAGGAGATTTAGGATACACCAAATTCTTTGAATCCGGACGTAAGAATCTTGGTTTTTCAGACTATTCAATGGCCAGAGTAATTGCTGAACATCGGGAAGCATATACCGTGCGCAGCGTGCATGGTGAATATTTCGCTAAAATTACGGGAAAACATATGTTTACTGCAGTACATAGAGATGATTACCCCGCCGTGGGAGATTGGGTAGCCATTACCGAACTTGAACAAAACAAAGCGGTTATTCGCGGGATATTACCCAGAAAATCAGTTTTGAAGAGAAAATATAGCGATAAACAAGATAGTCAGATCATTGCCACCAATATAGATATCGCGTTTATCACCGAATCAATGGATAGAGACTATAATTTGAATCGTTTTGAACGATTTTTGGTATTAACAGAAGAAAGCAAGATTACACCGATCATTGTTCTGAACAAAATTGACTTGATTTCTGAAGAGGATTTGAATTTCAAAATAAATCAAATACAAAACAGATTTCCTGGAATCAAGACCGTTGCGACAAGCGTCACTACAAAACAGGGCTTATCTGATCTGGAACAAAGTATTATTCGGGGGAAAACCTATTGTTTTCTGGGATCATCCGGCGTGGGTAAATCATCGTTGATAAATACGTTACTCGGACAAGACGAAATCAAAACCAATGAAATCAGCGCCTCCATAGAAAGAGGAAAACATACAACGACAGTTAGAGAGATGTATTTGCTGGAACAAGGAGGCGTACTTATTGATAACCCGGGAACAAGAGAAGTGGGGATGGCGAGCGCGGATAACGGTTTAGAAAACGTATTTGATGAAATACACCGTCTGTCTCGGGACTGCAGATTTTCAGACTGTTCTCATACAGGCGAACCTGGCTGCGCAGTAGTGAAAGCTATCAACGAAAGAGTCTTAGATGAAGACCGGTTGGCTAACTATAAGAAACTGAAGAAAGAATCTGATTTTTATAAACTGACCGAGGTGGAAAAGAGAGAAAAAGACAGGAAATTCGGAAAATTTGTGAAGAAAGTGCTTAAGGAATTAAAGATGTAACGCAATTTCACAAATCATTTGTACCCCCTGCCGGATTCGAACCGGCGATTCACGGGCTGAAAACCCGTTGTCCTAGGCCGCTAGACGAAGGGGGCGCGTATATGAATTGTACCAAAAACAGGCAGTAAAGAAAATTGGGGCAAAAAAAACGCCCAAATCTAAAATCAAAACAATGCCTCACATTTGGCAAAGTCCTGTATTTAGGCTCGGGCGCAACAATGCAGTTATATATCTCAATCATCATCAATGTTGTTTAGGGCACGGATAATATGCCTCAGCGGCAAACCGAATATACCCGACCCTACCAGGCAAAAACATACGGTAAACAGTAACTTGCCACCCAGCCACAGCAGATTTTCAGTACTGAAGTCTCCTCCTATTTTCGGAGCAGATATCGTGATGACTGGCCACAGTGCCGCCTCAAAGACGACAAAAAGCCAGAGCCAAATACCCTCATCTACTGCAAGAGCGATGGCTGCAAGAAACGAATATAACAGCATGACACAGACACCTACGGTTTCATTCCCATCGGGAAACAATATATACGTCACAACAGGAATGATAAGTATTAAAAATACCGCGACTACCGCTCCGTACCGAAATTTTACTTTGCGTTTTTTGGGTTTCCATTGATTTACTGGCATGATGATCCTCCGATCGAATTGAAAAAGTGAATGAAGCGGCTTCACGCACACTCCGGGTATGCAAAAAGCAGCTTCATCCACACGACCGGCTCATTCAGAGATACGATTGAGATATGTTAACGTGCGTGATCACTTCCCCGCAGATTACCCGGCACATCGGGAACGGCGGATGCAATAATCCCGCAAATTATACACAAATAGAATGAAAAAACAAAACTATGGGGTATTTAGAAGCTGTTGCGTTCCAAAAACTGAACCGCGGGCGAATGACGGCGGATACGATGAAGTGTATCCACATTGATTTTCCCCTTATATTCCGGCGAAATACCGTACACCTCCAGCACTACTTGCGCGATATTCGGAATAATATTGCGGATTGCGGCAGGACGCGGGATGGTAAGCTTTTCCTCTATTTCGTCCAGCATGCCGTTCCATAGCGTATCCAACGGAACTTTCCGTCGTAGCGCGCCGTAGGTGAAGCCGACAAACGTATCCCACTGAGTTCTCGTAATACCGTAGTTTACCGACGTATCCGGCATCGTTTTATCGGAGATTGCGAAAATTAACGAAGCCCGTTTATCGGCATATTCAAGCTTCATAGAATCCATAGTATATCATACTATAGGATATTTATCATCTTTCACGCTTTGTTTCAGGGAAATTTTACTGCGGTGAAGGCGAAAAAGAGAAAATTTATGACTCCTTCGGGGTAAAACAGACAATAGTCATGGCCCTATCCAGCTTGCTATGCATCGCATTTACCGATGCAATGAAACTCCCTGTCAGTTTCCGTTTATACAAAGGACTCTGGGGATTATCACAGGTGCCCGTCACCATATAATTCACTCCGTCGGGAAATTCTTCCAAACCGCGCTTGGCGGCTACAAAAAATCTGCATTCATTGCAGGGATAATCGGCTTCTTTTCGCTGCGATCTCATATGGCAGTACTTCCCTTATCGCCTGAAGTCTTTGGCAAACAATAATTCGTCCTGTGACCAGCGCAGTCCCGCGCGCGATGCAAAATCAGTATACCGTGTTACGACATGTTCGGAATCCGCATGCTCGATTCCCTCTATCATGACGGGATTGGGCATCGTAAGCCGCCGTATGTCGTCCGCCTGTTTCTTGCTATCCCGACAGCTTCGTCTGCCATTAAATCTATCCAGCAGACTGCCGTCGCCACCCGAAACGCCCTGGGAGACCGTGCGCCCTGCAGCTGTAACAGCCTCATCTCACGGTCCAGCAATTCGAAACTCGTCACGGCCCCTTCTTTTTCCTTGTACGACAAAAGCAAACTTACATCTCCTGTTACCGGCGTATGCATAGTGCCCCGTTCGGCTCCGACCAGGAATGCTAGCGAAATCCGAGACTTGTCCAGCGGAGGCAGAATAAATGACCGCAGATACGCCTCAAATCCCGTTGTTTTCGGATACATCGACTGAATATATTCAATTCGTGCCATACGTCAATTACCTTACGAAGCTGAAGTATAGATCTTTCGCACTGCATACTCAACTCTTAAGCGCGTCGGAACGCGACAGACGAATCGATTTACCTCTCATTCTCCCGTGATATTTATGTATTCCCCCCTTGCATGTTGGTAGGCATTTGCCTTTAAATAGTTCAATATGAATGATCAAACATCTTCTGAACCCGTAGAGACCGGTGAAGTTATAGAAGCAACTCCTGTCAGTACTGCTTCGGATTCGGCCGGCGCTGATACCGTACTGGAACTTGAGAACATGATAAAAAATTCCGTGACGACCATCGACCGGAACAAGGCAGAACTCAAAAAACACAAAGAAATGCTGGAAAGTGCGCTGTTAAATGACGAGCCGTACCGTCTGGCAACCGAAAAAACCAAAGAAGCGGCCAAAGAAAAAGGCAAAGCCAAAATGAACGTCATGCAGAATCCCGCTACCAGACAGATTGCAGAAAAGGTAAAAGATATGACACAGGAAAACAAAGATCTGCTCGCGGCTCAGTCGGAATATTTACGCGAGTACTCACGGCTTTCCGGTACGAATGAAATAGAGGGTGAAGACGGAGAAGTCCGGGAAATCGTGTATGTTGCCAAACTGATAAAGAAAGCCCGGAGAAACAGCTAACGTGCCTTATACGTTACTGTACGGAAATACCATTTCTGCGCTTTTCTACTAAAAACCATTCTTCTTTGGGTGAGATAAACCATCTGGCAATCACACGAAGCGCGTCCTTGTACTGGGTTTTGTGGCATCTGGCTGCCGCAATTTTTTTTGCAAAGGTGCGCTTTACATTTACGATCATGTCTACGTCTTCCCGTTTATACCCGGGCGGAAAGAATACGAAATACTTTTGCATAAGTTTGCTCACGGATTCGCTCACGCAGTTGTACCAGATAGCGTCAACCGAACGGTTCTCGCGGTACACGTAACTCGTAACCATAGAAACGGCGACATGATCCAGATGCCCCGATACTCCCCGGAGTTCCGTCGTAATCAGAAGTGACGGCTTGTACTCTTTTACCAATGCCGTCAGTTTTTCCGCTATTTCGTGATAAAGGTTATTGTTGAGCGACCCGTCCTGGAAATGCAAAAAATGCACGTGCTGCACTCCGAGTGCTTTCGCGGAGGCGCGAAGCTCCTCTATCCGCAGATCGGAAAGCTTTTTCCCCCCGATGGGATGAAACCGCGGATCACTGGCTCCGTCGGTGACGCATATCACGTGTACGTCTTCCGTTTTGGCAAGCAGCGCGAGCGTTCCCGACGGGCCAAACGCTTCATCATCAGGGTGGGCTATCACACAAAATACCGTCTTTTTCATTATGGTAGATTATAATACACCTATGGACGTATTTACACACTTTGATGAACCTCTGCATGCACTCTGGGACGCTGCCATGACTCATGAATCCGTCCCGTGGCCGTTTTATACCTTTGCCTGGCACCAACACTGGCACGATCACTTTAGCGACCACGAACAGCTCATGATTATGTCTGACACAAATAACCAGGTCATTATCCCTGTAAGTATCAGGGACCGCACCGCGCACTTTAGCGGCGGCGAGGAGATTGCCGATTATCTTGATGCAGTAGGAAGCAATACGCACAAGGCCGCCGCATGGCAGGAAGCGGTGGCACTGCTCAAAGAGCAGGGAGTCAGCGCCCTGTTGCTCAGAAATATTCCCGAAGGCTCCCCGACCATCGACGCATTGAGGCCACTTACTGATGTACAAATAACGCAGGAAGATACGACTCCGATACTGACGCTGCCGGATTCGTTTGATGACTACCTCTCCTCGCTGGACCGCAAGGACCGTCATGAACTGAAGCGGAAAATGAAAAAGTTTGAAGCAGAGCACCCGTCGCTTTCTTTTATCCCCCGTACAGGAGATGCAATAGACATGCCGTCACTGCTCCGGCTTATGCGCCTCGACACGGACAAAGCGGCGTTTCTCACGCGAACAATGACCGGATTTTTTGAAACGCTCCCGTCCGTTTTTCCCGGCCATATAAGGCAGTTTGTTCTGACCCAACAGGACACCATTATCGCGACGACGTTGGCGTTCCGTGTGCGTGATTCCCTGCTGCTTTACAATTCCGGATTTGATCCTCAGGTTCCGGGGGCAGGATGGTACATAAAAGCAAAGACCATCAACTGGGCCATAGAGCAGTCTGTCCGGTTTTATAATTTTCTTCAGGGGAATGAGCGGTACAAATACGATCTGGGCGCCAAAGACTCTGCCGTATACCGGATATCGGTTCCGTTGTAACGCATTCATTTGCTATAATACAAAAACCAGTGATACATACGCCTCATCTATCCAGCGCAGAAGCCGCACGAAGACTTGAAACGCACGGACCAAATGTTTTGGCCGAAACCTCCTCTCACCCGCCGATTAAAATTTTTATCGGGCAGTTCCAAAGCGTGTTGGTTATCATGCTGCTTGCTGCGACAGCACTTTCTTTTTTTCTCGGCGATTCGCTTGACGGCATTCTGATTCTGGCCATCGTGTTTCTGAACGCATTGCTCGGATTCGCACAGGAATTTAAAGCGGAAAAAGCGTTGTCTGCCCTCAAACAAATGACAACGGGAATCGTAAAAGTACTTCGCGACGGAATCACCGTTGAATTACCCAGCACGCAATTGGTTCCCGGTGACCTTATATTCTTAGAAGAAGGGGATAAAGTGCCTGCAGACGCCAAGCTTTCGGAAGCGCTCCACATAGAAATCAACGAAGCGGCATTGACGGGTGAATCGCTGCCTGTCGAAAAAAATACCAGCACGGAATCCGACATATACATGGGCACGATCGTGACCCGAGGCCGGGCCACGGCTGTCGTCACCAAGACCGGTATGCAGACCAAATTCGGTTCCATAGCCGCCAAACTCGGGGAAATAAAGGACGAGGAAACACCGCTTGAGAAAAAAATGGCCAAACTCGGTGGACAACTGGGTATCGTCGCGATGTCTGCCGCGTCCGTCATATTCGGCTTGGGATTTATCCGTCACGACCCGCTGTTTGAATCACTGCTTACCGCTATCGGACTTGCGGTTGCTGCGGTTCCCGAAGGATTGCCGGCTGTCGTGACCATTACCCTTGCCGTGGGCACGCAGCGCATGGCCAAACAGCGCTCCATACTGCGTAAACTCTCCGCCATAGAATCATTGGGCAGTGTCACCGTGATTGCCACGGACAAAACAGGCACCCTTACCCAAAACGACATGCGGGTGACGGACGTATGGTTTGACGGCACATCATACAAACCGCAGGCACTTATTTCCAAAAAAAACTTAAACCTCACCCGTCTTATCGATATCGGTGTATTATGCAACAACGCAAGCATCTCCCGCACATTTGAGGAAGGCATGCCCTCGGTCATCGGAGACAAAACAGAGGGATCACTACTGCTCTTGGCTCATACGCTCAATATTTCCATAGACGACCTGCGTTCTGACGGCAAACTGGCAGAAGAATTTGCATTTACGTCGCTTCTTAAAATGATGACGGTTGTATGGAAAACAGGCGCCAAAACCACTGTCCTCACCAAAGGCGCTCCTGAGGCGATTCTTTCTGTCTGCAACCAGATGATGCAGGGAAATAAAACCGTGACACTCACGGAAGCCAGCCGCAAAAAAATCGAATCTGCATTCCGCTCGTTTGCATCCCGTGGTCTTCGGATGATCGCGTTTGCTACCCGCGATATAGCATGGAAAAACCAGTCCCGCGAGACAGTGGAATCCGGCCTGACCTTTGTAGGATTTGTCGGTATCGCCGATCCTCCCCGGAAAGAAATTAACCACGCAGTAGCACTGGCCAAGCGTGCCGGCATCATCACCATCATGATCACCGGAGACAATGAACTCACTGCACAAGCCATAGGAGCTGAAGTCGGTATCTTAGAAAAGGGGAACGACGTGCTGACGGGCGCACAGTTGGAATCCCTTTCTGACAAGGAGGCAATCCGCGCATTGGCAAAAACGCGCATTTTTGCCCGTACGACTCCCGAGCAAAAATACCGCATCGTATCACTACTGCAGCAGATGGGTCACATCGTCGCCGTCACCGGCGACGGAGTCAATGATGCGTTAGCCCTCAAGCAGGCCGATGTCGGGGTTGCCATGGGCATGGCCGGCACGGATGTTGCCAAAGAAGCATCGGACATGATCATCACGGATGATAACTACGCATCACTGGTCGTCGCCATAGAAGAGGGCCGGACGATTTTTGACAACATCAAATCCACGACAAAATACCTGATCGGATGCAATTTGGGAGAAATCGGCGCCATTACAGGCGGCGTTCTGTTGGGGTGGCCATTTATTCTGAGCCCGCTTCATATTCTGTACGTCAATCTGGCAACAGACAGTCTGCCGGCAATAGGACTTGCTCTCACACCCAAGCAGGGAGACATCATGGCACGGAGCCCGAGAACGGAAACGACGATATTTAATTCACATGACGTGCTTTGGTTTATCGAGGTAGGAGTACTCACGACGCTGGCCACACTCGTTTCTTTTGTCATCGGATCACAATACGACGTGACCTTGGGGCGTACGCTCGCTTTTCTGGCAATTATCCTGGCCCAGCAATACATCTTCTATGATATCGCCAGCCGGAATAATACGATCATGAAGCTATCGCTGCGGAAGTTTCCGTGGGCAATACTTCCTATCATTATCATGATCATACAGATACTGCTTCTTGAGGTGCCGTTGTTCCAGCATATATTTACACTCGAGGCTCCCCCGATCATATTCTCCGTTCTGAGTGTGGGTATTACCAGCGCGCTGCTGATCGTTTCGGAACTCCGGAAAAAATTCGGACGGCATCTGTATTATCACCACTGATGAATACACGTCTCTGTTGATGTCGTGATGTATAATACAGTCAATTGACTATGGACAGGAAAAAAATTATTTATATCATAGCGGGCATTATTGCCATACTTCTGATCACGTTCGGCGCATTTATGTTCGGTAAGAAACAATCAGGCACCGGCACTGCGGCAGAAACGACACCGACACCCACCATAGAAACAAGCCGTATGCCCACGCTGGATATTTCCGCGTCACCGTCAATTACTCCGACGAAATCCGTTACGACCACACCGACCAAAAAACCGACGGCAACACCCTCAATCACACCGACACCCTCACCGACCCCTACACCGGGAGTTATAAATATCGAGGCAAGCGTCAGCCCGACGACCAGCAGCTCCTGTACCCAGAAGTTTACGTTTACCGCCAAAATCTATACCAATGCGGCGGCAACCGTAAAATATAAGTGGCTCAGAAGCGATAACGCCAGCTCTGCCGAACAGACGCTTACCTATACCGAAGCGGGCATGCAGACCGTTACAACGGAATGGACTCTGGGACAGGCATCAGGCGCTACATATAACGGCTGGGAACGGATAGAAATCACCAGTCCGGGTTCAGCATTGGGCAACAAAGCAGAATACACCCTCTCCTGCCCGTAACTGCGACAAAAGGAATATCTACGATATGGCGGTCGAACGCATGCGGGCTACCATTGCGCGCACTTTGCCGGAGCGGATGTTTGATATCCGCTTGTCCGATTCCTCACGGGAAAAACTTCACGATCTGAATCATATACTCCGGGAAAATCCGTCATGGAATGTCATTTTATATTTTAATCATCTGGCATACGGCGATCCGGGTGTTTGGTCGCATATTGCACGCACGATCGATCCGGATGCCAGCCGTATCGCTGCCGTCCTTGCCTCGAAATATCACACGACGTTTCGGAATAACCCTCCCTTTGCCATCGCAGCCCGTTTAGGTGACGTGCTAACGGGAATCCACGTCATTCCGACTATCCAATCCTACATGGTAGATGACCCCAGATACGGATTTACAGAGTTGGATGCGAAGAAAAATATAAAGCAGATCATACACACCATCGACAGATACAGGAAACGGAAGCCGCTCATGCTGCTGATTGCACCCGAGGGCCATCGAAGTGACGACGGGTCGCTGGGCCCAGCTGAACGGGGCGTGGTATCGTTTAGCTCCATGCTGGCTCCCGTACTGCTGGTTCCGACAGGTGTCTATTATGAAGGCGATTTCCGAAGAAGCGGCATCAACACGCGCTCACGGAAACACCCCGTCATCGCGCATGCCGAGGTAGGAGAACCGTTGTTTCAGGAACGGCGACAGCACCGTTTGACGCTGGATACCATGATGCAGCATCTGGCCCGCACGCTTCCTCGGGAACTCCGCGGAGACTGGACGGGCTGATATGAGACGCCCATATGGCTCGCGACCTGCTTCTTTGATATAATTCCTCTACGGGCCTGTAGCTCAACGGTAGAGCAGTAGCCTTTTAAGCTATTGGTTCTGGGTTCGAATCCCAGCGGGCTCACATACGTTCATGATAAAATAGTACACGGTTGTCATATGAAACCCTTTATCCTTGTACTTTTCTTCTTAATCCTGGGAATTACTATTGGATTCATGCTCGGGAAATCAAATTACCAGATTCCGAACATTTTGCCGCTTTCCTGCTCATACAACAATAAAACCTATAAACACGGAGAATCGTTCCGGGACGACTGTAACACCTGCAGCTGCGAAAACGGACAGGTAGCGTGCACCATGATGGCCTGCGGCGTTAGCCCCCTGTAATATGACCACGCAAGACAAAGCACTGGAGATCATGCGCAGGCTCTCCAAAGCCACACCGCATCCGAAAGTAGAATTACACTTCTCTACCCCTTTTGAACTGCTGGTTGCAACCATGCTTGCTGCCCAATGCACGGATAAGCTCGTTAATACGGTCACTCCCACACTGTTTGCGGCATACAAAACCATACAGGATTTTGCCAATGCAACCCCTGAGGACATTGACTGCCTGATACTCAAAATCAATTTTCATGCCAACAAAGCGAAAAATATCCGGGCGGCGGCAGCCATGATCATGGACACCTATCACGGTACGGTACCCCAAACCATGGAAGAACTTGACGCGTTGCCCGGAGTCGCTCGAAAAACTGCAAATGTCGTACTGGGAAGCGCGTTCGGTATTGCCTCGGGAATCGTCATCGATACCCACGGCATCCGCCTATCCAACAAACTCGGACTCACAAAGGAGAAAGACCCGGTAAAAATTGAACAGGATTTAATGAAGCTTATCCCCAAAGACAAATGGATAGACTTCGGTCACCTGCTCACGCTGCACGGACGTTACGTATGCACGGCGCGTCCGCATTCGTGCAAGGATTGTCCGTTAGGCGACCTCTGTCCGGAATATCCGTGGAAGTAGCATTCGCTATAACGTCGAGGTGAGATTATATATCGGGATCATCAAAGAGACGATAATATACCCCATGGAAGCTAAAAGCACTGCAAACGCCGAGTATACATACCGGTAATCGGTAAGTTTGTTTACGAGTATCATTTCTCCTGCTTTATACCTACGTAATTTATCCTCGATGACCTGATCGGACTCCGGCTTCAGTGCAAACAATGCAATAATGGCCACTGCGTATACGATATACCGGATCCGGGAGTCCGCATATGCCGGTAATTGGTAGTTAAAGTCTGCATAAAGCGTAAGCTGGCGTGGCGCTATCATATACTCCATAAGACCGAATACTATGGTGAGCGCGACCGCCAACACCTTACCCATGATCGTTTGCCGTTTCAGAAAATCTTTTGCGTCTTCTTTCTTTATGTACCCGATATACGGCTGTATATAATTCATGGTGCAAACTCCTTCATACTGTTCATACTACAACACCGGAGCGTTCCGAAACAACAAACCCAAAGACATAAGCAGAACAAAAACATACTTGCTATAATGGGCGTATGAAGGGATTTATAGATTTTATCCGTGAACAGGGAGTCATAGGCCTTGCCGTAGGGTTTATCCTGGGAGGAGCAATCACGTCGCTGGTCAAAGCATTTATCGCAGATATCATAAGTCCGCTTCTGGCAATCGGGATGAGCAACTTAAGTACCCTTACGGAAGCCTATATAGAAATCGGATCCGCAAAAATCATGTGGGGCGCTTTTATAAACGACCTTATCAACTTTCTCGTCATGGCATTTATCGTCTACTTCGGGGTTAAAATCCTCAAACTCGACAAGCTCGACAAGAAAAAGGACGGCTGAAGAGAGAAAACCGGACGGACGCTATGCTCTTCAAAAAGAGATTCAATAAATTCGCGGATAAACGGGGCACGTGGTTCCTTCGGAAACTGGAAGACGCACTCGTCGTCAAAATACTCCCCTTTTTACCTCCCTGGCTGGAAACGTATCATTTAACCCTAGCAACTCTCTTCTGGATAGCACTTATCATCATCGGCGGGTACTTTGCCACGGAAAACATGAACTACCTCTGGATCATGTCTCTGGGCGTCATGGGCCAATACGTGACCGACCGGCTGGACGGTGAAGTCGGCCGCAAACGCGATACCGGGCTGATCAAATGGGGATTTTATATGGATCATTTCCTCGATTACCTGTTTTTATGCTCCATCGTTATCAGTTACTGGTTCCTGACTCCCTACGAGTACAAATATATTCTGTTTGTCGTTCTGGCGATAAGCGCGGCGTATTTCGTGCACACTATCCTGTACTTCGGCGTGACAGGCCAGTTTGAAATAGCCAGAGAAGGATTCGGGCCGTCTGAATTCCGCATCATGGTTATTGCGATAAACAGCATGCTTATTTATCTGGACCGCATAATTTTTGTCCCGATGCTGCTTACATTTTTGAGCGCAAATATCCTGTATCTTATCGTCAGTATCTACCGGGCACAAAAAACGATATGGGAAATTGATATGGCAGCAAAACACAAGCCGGACAGGAAGTTGTCCAACTGATCATGACGTCACACTGACGAGATGCGTAAGCTTCGTTACCGCATGTGAGACCGGATCCAGCATGATAGCCACGACATCGATGCGCATATCAGGATTCCGTTCGGGATGAAGTAATACATAATACTGCGCCGTTTGTATGACGTCACGGAGCTTCCCGGGAGTGACGGACAATTCCGGACTTCCGAACGATGCAGTGCATCTGGTTTTTACTTCTACAAACACCAGCGTGTTACCGTCGCGGGCGACAATATCTATCTCACCGTAGCGTGCTTTGAAATTACGTTCAAGAATGCGGAAATGTTTTGAGAGGAGATAGGAGGCGGCTGCCTGCTCGCCTATAGATCCTACCTTACTTTTTTGCGGGTTGGACTTGGACTGCTTCTGAGACACGGCTTGCCTCTTTTCCTATCTTGCCGCGCAGATAATACAGTTTTGCGCGCCGGACGACTCCGTGCTTTTTTATTTCGATCTTGCGGATCCACGGAGACACAAGCGGGAAAATACGTTCAATGCCGATTGCCGCGGCACCGATTTTACGTACCGTAAACATGGCGTTTGCGCCGCTTCCTTTGACTGCGATCACGATTCCCTCAAATATCTGGATACGTTCGCGTGTTTCTTCTTTTACCTCGCGTTTGGTTTTCCCTGCGACTTTTTCCTTTTCGATAAGTTTGTAGTGCACGCGCACCGTATCGCCGACATGCATGTCGACGCTCAGCTCTTTGTCCCCGTCTTTTCCTGTCCAAACAATGTGATTAGCCATATATTGCGTGTAAGAGGCTTATTTTATCATTCCGGAGAGCTTGATACAAGCACGGACATAGGTAATGAACAACGGGTGCGGTACAAGCGGACTGGACCGGTACTCAGGATGATACTGGGTTCCCAGGAAATATGGGTGTACACTGGCGGGCAGTTCCACGATCTCCGCCAGATTCTCGACCGTTGACCGACCGGAAAAGATAAGCCCTTTATCTTCCAGCTGCTTGGTAAACGCGTCGTTGAATTCGTACCGGTGGCGGTGGCGTTCCCAGACCGTTTTGGTTCCCGGGTCCGAATACCCCTGGTTAGATAGATAACTTTGGTCAGCGAGCGACCCTTCTTTTACTTTGCATTCCCAGCGACCGAGCCGCATGGTGCCTCCGTAGGCGCGGCGTTTCTGATTTTCTTCCTGCATGGGATTCATGTGGATGACGGGAAACGGCGTTTTTTCATCACATTCCGTCGTATTTGCATCTTTGAGGCCCAGGACGTTGCGTGCGTATTCGACAACGGCCAGCTGCATGCCGTAGCAAAGCCCGAGATACGGGATTTTCTGCTCGCGTGCGTAGCGGATAGCTTCCAGCATGCCCTCGACGCCTCTGGGTCCCCAGCCGATCGGTACGATGACGCCCGACACTCCGGAAAGCAGTGACTCGGCCGATGCGCCTTTTTCGATTTTCTCGGAATTCACCCAGCGGGTTTTGACTGTCACTCCCTCATTCCAGCCGGCGTGATCGAGCGCGTCCATAAGAGCGGCGTATGAATCCCTGAGTTCGTAGTCACCGGTTCCGAAATATTTTCCCACGATGGCAACTTCGATGACTTTCTTTTTGCTCGCTTTTGCCCGTTCCAGCATGGAAGTCCAGTCACCCATCTGAGGCGGACGATCGGGGAGATTAAACAAAGCCAGAATCTTTTGTGCAAATCCCTGTTCCTCGAGCGTCTGGGGTACCATATACGGCGTTGATTCATCCGGATTATTGATAACGTTTTCCGGCGCGACGTTGCAGAACATCGCCAAACGTTCCCGCCTGCGTATATCTATCGCCTTTTCCCCTCTGCATACGATGAAATCCGGCTGTATCCCCATAGAGAGCAGGAATTTCACGGAAAGCTGCGTCGGCTTGGTTTTGGGTTCACCCAAATGATGGGGAGTCGGCAGGTAACTTACGTGCACATGCACGACCGGGGCCTTTTTTACAGTTTTTAATATCCTCGATGCTTCATAATAGAGCATGTTCTGATACTCGCCTGCCGTTCCTCCGAGCTCGATTACCACAATCTCCGCATCGTCTTTTTTGGCAGCGATTTCAATCCGGCCCAAAATCTCATCGGTAATATGCGGAATTGCCTCCACATCCTCGCCTTTGTACTCGAAGTTCCGTTCGCGTCCGATCACGGCCGAATAGATCTGCCCCATCGTGACAAAATTATGGCGGTGCACGTTTTTACCTAAGAATTTTTCGTACGTGCCCATATCCATATCCGCTTCCGTGCCGTCATCGCACAGGAACGGATCGCCGTGTTCGATGGGATTGATAAGTCCGGAATCCACGTTTAAGTAATTTTCAAACTTTATGGGGGTGACTTTATATCCTCTTGCCTGAAGAAGTAATCCGATGGAGGCTGCGGTAATGCCCTTTCCTAATCCCGATAGCACGCCGCCCGAAACGAATATATACTTGGTTTCTGTAAGGTGCATGGTTTAAGATACCAAAAAATAACCTCCCCGTCAACCCTACTTTCAGATGAAATGAAACAGGGAATGTTGGTATGTATATTCAATTTTTGCTTGTTCTGACGCGCTTTCCTGACTTCCTGGGTTTCCCGGTTGCCGACGCTTTTTTTCCTCCGAAATTCTTCCGGAACAGTGAGTAAAAAATGTCCCCTTTGGTAATCACGCCGACGACCTGATCGTCGTCGTTTAACACGGGCAACTGGTCCACGTGACGCACGATCATACGGGAAAGCGCGCGCATAACCAGCGTGGATTCCCGTGCAAAAATTACGAGTCTGCACATGATATCTTTCGCTTTTACGGGAGCCATTTCGGCAATCCTGTCTTCCATCGCCTCGAAATCCTGCGGGGTTTCCAGATAATCCATAACGTCCTGATATTTGGGATACAGCCGCTCCAACACGTCTTTACGGGTCACGATGCCCACAAGTTTACCTGAACCGTCTACGACCGGAAGCGTATGGATATGCGTGGAAAAAATCTTTTTACAGAGGTCACGATATGTGGTATCTGGGGTTACCGTCATTACAGCTCTGGACATGATTTCCGAAACTGTCATAGATACGTTTTATGAAGTATACCACACGATAAAATACCGATGTCAATACGCGACGGGGATTACTGCGGACGGAACGGTGTGACTTTACGCCTGCGTTTGCTCACTTTGAGTTCCAGAAGTGAACGGTGGAGAACGGCAACTGCTGCTGCCAATTCCTCTCCTTTGGCTTTCCGGGCTATCAGGGATTTTGCCGACTCCATGGCTTTTTTGATCTCTGCTTCGTTGATCTCGTCAGCGTGGACGGCCCGGGATACGAGGATAGATACCTCCCCTTTCGGGCGCACTTCCATAAATCCGCCTCCGATTGCCAGGAAAAATTCTTTGCCTGCCGATTTGATTTTGGCCTCCCCCGGCGCCAGCTGGGTAAATAACGGTTCGTGGTTAGCCAGCACCTCGATAGTGCCGTCCGGAGTCGGTACGGAAACCGATTCCACTTTTTCGGAAAACGCTTTCCGCTGCGGTGTGATGACCGAAAGAAGAAATTGCATGATTATTTCACTTCATCAATGGTGCCTACCATGTAAAATGCCTGTTCAGGTTTACTGTCATGCTTTCCTTCCAATATTTCCTTGAATCCGCGGACCGTTTCTTCTACCGGCACGTATTTGCCCGGGCGTGCGGTAAACGCTTCTGCCACGAACATCGGCTGGGTTAAGAACCGCTGAATCTTGCGGGCACGGGAAACGGATAGTTTGTCCTCTTCACTCAACTCCTCCATACCTAATATCGCGATGATATCCTGAAGGTCCTTGTAACGCTGCAGGACGCGCTGTACGCCGCGTGCCACGTCATAATGCTCTTTGCCCAATACCAGAGGATCCAGAATACGTGAGTTTGCCGTTAACGGATCGATAGCCGGATATAACCCCTGCTCTGCAATGGACCGCTCCAAAGAAATGGTCGCATCCAAATGAGCAAACGTCGTAACAGGTGCCGGATCCGTATAATCGTCTGCTGGCACATATACTGCCTGAACGGACGTGATGGATCCTTTCTTTGTCGACGTAATACGTTCCTGAAGCGCGCCCATCTCGTCAGCGAGCGTCGGCTGATATCCGACTGCTGACGGAATACGTCCCAAAAGGGCCGAAACTTCACTCCCTGCCTGGGCGAACCGGAAAATGTTATCGATAAAAAGCAGCACGTCCTGACCTTCCTCATCGCGGAAATATTCCGCCATGGTAAGTCCTGACAATGCAACGCGAAGCCTGCTTCCCGGCGGCTCGTTCATCTGACCGAAGACCAATGCTGTTTTGCCGATAACGCCCGAGTCCTTCATTTCCCGCCACAAATCATTTCCCTCGCGGCTCCGCTCACCGACTCCGGCAAATACGGAAACGCCGCCGTGCACTTCCGCAACGTTATGGATAAGCTCCTGAATCAATACTGTTTTTCCTAAGCCCGCTCCTCCGAACAGACCCATTTTGCCTCCCTTTACGAAGGGGGCGACCAGGTCGACAACTTTTATACCGGTTTCCAAAAGTTCCCGTTTGGTGCTTTGCTGCGATAACGGCGGTGCCGCTCTGTGAATCGGACTCCGTTTGACCGATCCCACGGCTGCTCCTTCATCAATAGGTTCTCCGACAACGTTAAAAATACGTCCCAGCGTCTTTTTGCCTACCGGAACGGAAATAGGCTCTCCGAGCGCCGTCACATCGGTTCCACGGCTCAAGCCGTCGGTCGGACCCAATGCGATTGCCCGCACGCGGTTGTCCCCCAGATGCTGTTCCACTTCCAAAATAAGTACTTTGGAATCCGTAAATTCAGTAGGAACCGTCAGCGCTTCGTAAATCGCCGGCATATATTCGGGAGAGAACTGCACGTCGATAACGACTCCCTGGATCTGGACGATCGTGCCTACAGTTGATTTCTTTTCCGGTTTTGTCTTTGCCATATAATTATTTCTCCTTTGCTACATGATTTACTCTACCGCAAGTCTCGCGGTCACCATGTCGGTAATTTCGTATGTAATCTTCTCCTGCCGCGCTTTATTGTACTGCAGGGTAAGGTCGTCCTGTAAGGAATTGGCGTTATCCGTCGCATTGTGCATCGCGATCATACGGGCAGAATGCTCCGCCGCTTCCGCCTGAAGCACCGCATCCCGGATCTGATTCTCCACATAATGAGGAAGAAGGGCATTAAATACTTCCTCGACAGACGGCTCAATTAAAAACTCATAGGACCCTTCGGTATCTGCTGCCGCAGCATCCCCGCTGATCGTAAGCGGCAGGACGGTTTTTACCCTCGGAACCTGTTTGGATACGGACAAAAATTCGTTGGATACCAAATCGACCGCATCAAATTCACCCGATAGAAATTGCTCGGTCAGATACTCGACAAGCGCCGGAACGACGCGCTCCCAGGGGGTCGTGTCGGAAAAATCCGCCCGCACGCCGTGACCTAATCTTGTCACAAAGTCAGCACCCTTTTTACCTATCGAAACGACTTCGTATTTCGCCCCTACCGCGTATTGTTTCATAAAAAACCGGAATAACGACGTGTTCAGTCCGCCGCATAATCCTTTATTTGTCGAAAGCAGCACGACCAGCCGTTTCCCTGTCGGACGCGGCGTCATCAGCAGCCGGTGGCTTCTGAAATCCGTCCGTGACGCAAGTCGTGTGACCATTTCGAAAATTTTCTGTGCATACAGCTTGCCGGCAAGTGCAGCTGCCTGCGCTTTTTTCATCTTCGCGGCCGCCACCAATTCCATGGCTTTGGTAATCTGTGCGATATTTTTCGCACTTTTGATTCTCCGCTTGATAAGACGAATATTTGCCATACCTGCCTGTTATTTAAACGACTTTTTAAAATCGGAAATCGCTGCTTCGAGTGCTTTTTCTATCTCAGGAGACAGCACTTTTTCCTTGGCAATGGCAGTCAGCATTTTGCGGTGCCGGGCATTCACGTAGCTTACGAACTGAGATTCAAACTCCGTGATACGATTGACAGGAATATCATCAAGATGTCCTTTGCTCCCTGCCCACATAATCGTCACCTGGCTGGCAACGGATGCCGGCTGGAATTGGCCCTGCTTGAGCAGTTCCATCATGCGGCTGCCGCGTGCGATCTGTTTTTTGGTGATCTCATCGACGTCGGAAGCAAATTGTGCAAATGCCGCCAAGTCCCGGAATTGCGCCAAATCGAGCCGCAGGTTCCCGGACACTTTTTTCATGGCCTTTATCTGGGCGCTTCCGCCGACGCGGGATACGGACAATCCGACGTTGACCGCCGGCCGCTGCCCGCTGTTGAAGAGATCGCTCTCCAGATAAATCTGTCCGTCAGTAATGGAAATTACGTTTGTCGGAATGTAGGCGGACATATCTCCGGCCTGTGTTTCGATAATGGGAAGTGCGGTAATGGATCCGCCTCCGCGTGCTTCGGAAAGCCTGCACGCACGCTCCAGCAAACGGCTATGAAGGTAGAACACGTCTCCCGGATATGCCTCGCGGCCGGACGGCCGACGGAGCGTAAGCGATATCTGCCGGTATGCCCAGGCGTGTTTGGATAAATCATCGTAGATCACCAACACGTCTTTGCCTTTGTCCATAAAGTATTCAGCCATTGCGGATCCTGCATACGGAGCCAAATACTGATACGTCACGGGGTCGCTTGCGGTCGCTGCCACGATAATCGTATGTCCCATGGCATTATGCTTTTCCAAATCCGCGATAACCTGAGCCACACGCGCCGTTTTCTGACCGATAGCCACATAAATACAGATCACGCCTTCGTCTTTCTGATTGATGATCGTATCGACTGCGATGGCTGTTTTCCCTGTGCTTCTGTCTCCGATAATCAGTTCCCGTTGACCGCGGCCGATCGGGATCATTGCATCGATGGCCTTAATACCCGTCTGAAGCGGGGTAGTCACCGGCTGCCGGTGTACCACGCCTGAGGCAATCTGTTCCATGGGATAACGGGTTTTGGACGGGATGACACCCTTGGCATCAACTGGTTCTCCCATCGGATTGATTACACGTCCTAAATAGGCTTCCCCGACCGGGACAGACAACAATGTCCCTGTGCTGCGCACTTCGTCGCCTTCCTTAAGTGTCAGGTAATCGCCGAGCACCATGATACCCACTTCTTCTTCCTCAAGATTTACGACCACTCCCTGTACTCCGTTCGCAAATGTCACAAGCTCGAGATATTTGGCGCCCGGAAGTCCGGAGGCTTTCGTAACACTGTCAGCAAGCGTCGTGATGTATCCCACTCTTCTGGCTGTAGCGGACGAATCAAAACTCTCGAGTTTTTTTACTAATTCCTTTGCGATAAGGGATGCCGTGTTTGTTTTCATACTCATATATTAGGAAACAGTGACAATACGCGCCATGTCGTTCAGTTCGTTTCTGATGCTGGAATCCATAACCCAATCTGCCATCGTAACCCGGAGACCTCCGATAAGAGACGGATTTACGACACTGGTCAGACTCACCTCATGGCCTGCTATACGGGAAAGCGCCCGGGCAATGCCCTGAAGTTCAACCGACGTCAGTTTGACCGCGGATTCGACTTTCGCCTGATGTTCATGCTTTGCGGAAGCCGACATCTTAAGCAACAGCGACTGCACTTTGGGTGTCATAGGGGTAGCCTTGCCACCCCGTTTTAAATGACTTATGACCCCGTCTACAAATCCACGGGCATCTTTGGAAACAGATTTCATACGCGTATTAGTCATCCTCGTATCAGGACTTCTTTTCCTCCCGTGCTGCCCAGGATTCCAGGTCTTTTACCCGCTTGGAAATAAGGGCATGCTGTTCTTTGGCGCCCATGACAGAAGAAAGCAGACGTTTGGCCATAACCACCGCCAGATCGATAGCTTCACCCGCGATCGCTTTTTTGGAGGATTTGTGTGTTTCTTCCGCCTCCTGCTTCGCTCGGGCAATAATTGCTGCCGCCTGCACGTGGGCTTCGGCCAATAATTCCTTTTCCACTTCTTTCGCCTGCTTTTTGGCGTCTTCTATGATGGCCAGCGCATCTTCCCGCGCTTTGTTCAGTGCCTTTTCCTGCTTCACGATAAGCTTTTCTTCTTCATCCTTGAGTTTTGCCGTGAGCTCAACGCCGTTGGCAATTTCGCGTCTGCGTTTCTCAAGCATGGTGAGAATCGGCTTATACAGCAGTTTTTGCAGCACAAATATGATAACTAAGAAATTAACTACCTGTGCTGCCAACAATGTTGGTTCAATACCTAATTTATCCATGATTTCGACCTAATCGTTTATACGAATTTTATAATAAGAGCCGCCACGAGTGAGTAAATAGCAATAGCTTCTGCGAATGCTATACCCAAAATCATACTTGTGCGGATTTCGTTCGCTGCTTCAGGATTTCTCCCCATAGCCTCGAGCGCTTTTCCTGTCAATAAACCGATAGCGATAGCCGGGGCAATACCTCCGACTGCTACGGTTATACCCATCATAATCATACGAATTATTGCTTCATCCATTTTCCACTCACCCCCTTTTCATAATGCCCGGAAAACAATGGTCCTCCGTGCGTACAATGTTTATAAGTATACTGATTATCCTGCCTCATGCAATATGCATCACTTTGATGCATATAAATGCTCTTTAGGCGTGCTCACCCTCTCCGTGCGATACCGCCACGCTGAAAAATGCCGTAGAAAGCATCGAGAACACCAGAGCCTGGATAAGGCCGACAAATAACTCCATCATCAAAAACGGCAACGGTACGATAAACGGCATAAGGAACGCGATCACGGCAAGCAGCACTTCCCCTGCAAAAATATTTCCGAACAACCGGAATGCAAACGATATGACCTTGGAAATATCGGAGACAAGTTCCAGCAATCCGACGCTGAACTGTATCGGATCCTTAAAGCTGATAAACCGGCTCAGATAGTGTCCGCCCAAATTGGCGAAGCCGAAATACTGCATGGCGATCACGGCTACGATGGCCAGGGCAAGCGTCATGTTCAAATCAGCGGTAGCGGCTCTGAAAAGCGGCACGAATTCCGTCTTTCCGTGTTCTTTTTCCGCTCCCTGTTGTCCTGCGGTTTCCGTGGCTGATTCCGCTTTGGGTTCTTCTGTTGTTTTGGCATGCGTATCCGCTGCAGCTTCCGGTTTCACTTCTTTTGCCGGCTCATTTGTGACTGCTTCAGCCGCACTCTCAGACCGGTAGAAGCCGACCGTTGATACTCCGGGGAGTAATCCTACCCAGTTTGCAGCCAGAATAAACAGGAAAAGCGAAGCGACGATGGGGAAAAACTGCTTGATGTGCCGGCCTGCGATAGCGCCGAAAAAGTCATACAATCCGCCCACGACGGTTTCCGCGATTAACTGTGCATTCCCCGGAATCACGGACATGTTACGGGTAGCAAGATACGAAAGCGCTATGAGGATAGCCATCACGACCCACGTCGTGATATATGCGTTCGAAACAGGCAGCCCGAAGACTGTCCATAATGTTTCAGCAGCCAATGATATATGCAACATGATTTCTTAAATAATGACAAGTAATCCCGGTATTATCTGCTATTGAGTGCATCACGCACAATACGTATCAGTGATGCACATGAGATCACACATCCCAGGCCAAACAACAAAAGCGTCGCCTTCGGGCGTGTTCCCCACCGCTCATCCAGCTTCACGCCCCCAACCAGACCCAACACCATAGGCAACGCTATGTCAAAGCCGACTTGCCCGGCGACTGATGCAAACTGCCATCCTCCGCCGCGTTCAGACGACTTTTTCTCAACTGCCTTCACTTTCCGGGGACGGATGCCTGTTTCTACGTCTTCCAAAATCACGTCAAAAAGCTCGCCCTCCGGAAGCTTCGTCTGTTCGTCTTTCATAAATAATTGTATAGCAGACGACTTTTAGCCGTCAATACATTAAGCTATAAACGAGTTTGCCAGATTCAGCGGACGCACGTCATCGGCCAGGATTACCAACCTGTCATCTTTTTGATCCACTTTACCGGTGATGATCACACAGGCATCACGCACCCAAATCCGCGCTGAGCGCGCGTACATTTTGGGGAAAATCACCACTTCGATATTGCCCGTCAGATCCTCAAGGCGGATAAACGCCATTTCACTACCGCTGCTTTTGGTAACAATTTTTTTCACCTGAGCGATCAGACCGACAATCTGAATTCTGTCGCCTACCCGCTCTTCCGAAATCTGGGATATCGGTGTCATGGCTTCGGTGTCACCCATCGACTTCAATGTTTTCTCGAGCGGATGAGCAGTCAGATAAAATCCCAGCAGTTCTTTTTCAAAGCCGAGCAGCTCGTGGCTGGCAAGTTCAGGCACATGCGGCAGATGATCGAGCACTGAGGTTTCTTTGGTATCCCCTGTATCAAACAGCCCGGTCTGTCCGACAGACGCGGCTTTTCTGTCTTTGTGTATCTGATCCAGCATGTCCTCAACGACCGAAAGCAACGCGGCCCGCGTCCCGAACGCTTCCATGCCGCCAGCCTGAATAAAGCTTTCAAGCGTCTTTTTGTTTACCTTGGATACGTCAACGCGGCGCAGAAAATCGGAAAACGACGTAAACGGCCCGTCGCTCCGGGCCCGCAGAACACTCTCGATAGCCGCTTCCCCAACGTTTTTGATGGCTGACAATCCGAACCGGATCCTGCCGCTTTCTATGGAAAATTCGATATCAGACATGTTGATATCCGGGGGAAGCAGTTGGATGCCGGTGCGTTTGCACTCTGCGACAATCATTGCGATTTTTTCGCTCCTGGTATCCCCGGTATTGGCCCGCGATTCAGCCGTCAGCACGGCCGTCATGTATTCAACCGGATAATTTGCTTTCAGATAGGCAGTCTGATAGGCGATGACGGCATAACAGGCCGCATGCGCTTTGTTAAATCCGTACCCCGCAAACGGTTCGATCAGATGGAAAATTTCTTCCGCTTTGTTTCTGGTCATGCCGTTTTTGACACATCCCTCGACGAATTTTTCCTGCTGTTTTTTCATTTCGGACGGGATCTTTTTTCCGACGGCCTTGCGCAACTTATCCGCGTCCCCCCAGCTGTAGCCTGCCAGCGTGATAGCGGTAAGCAGCACGTCATCCTGATAACAGATGAGGCCGTATGACTGCTTCAGGACATCTTTGAGACGAGCGTCCGGGTATGTGATGCTTTCCGGATTATTTTTGCGCGCGATATACTGCGGAATGACCTGCATGGTGCCCGGACGGAACAGGGCGACCATCGCCATAAGATCAAAAATAGTGGTCGGCTTGAGTTCTTTAATATACCGGCGCATACCCGCCGATTCCAGCTGGAATACTCCCGTCGTTTCGCCTATCGCCAGCATTTCAAACGTTTTTTTATCGGTCAGCGGAATATCATAGACATCGATTATTTTACCTTTTACCTGTTCGATAAATTTGGTGGCGGTTGCCATGATCGTTAAGTTCCGTAGTCCCAAAAAATCCATTTTCAAAAGCCCCACGCCGTCCTCGCCGACGGTATACATATCGTATTGGGTGATAATGCGGTCGCCTTTGCTCTCACGCTGGAGCGGCGTATATTCCACAAGCGGCTTATCGGCGATGACGACTCCCGCAGCATGTACCGATGCATGGCGGGCTACCCCTTCCAGTTTACGGGCAACATCGAGCAAACGTTTGGTATCCGGTTCGCTTCTGTAGGCGGCAGAAAGCTCCGGCGTCATATCTATGGCTTTGTCTATCGTCATGCCGAATCCCTGCATGCCCGGAGGAATGAGTTTGGCGATACGGTCCGGCTGGATGTACGGCATACCCAGCGCCCGCCCTGCATCGCGTACGGCACCTCTGGCTTCCATGGTTCCGAAGGTGATGATCTGAGCCACTTTGTCATCACCGTATTTTTGCGTGACGTACGCTATCACCTCGTCCCGTCGGTCGTCGGCAAAGTCCAGATCGATATCAGGAGGACTCGGCCGGTGGGGATTTAGGAACCGCTCAAACGGCAGCCGGAAAAACAAAGGATCGATACCCGTAATTCCCAGTACGTAGGAGATAACACTTCCCGCTGCTGATCCGCGGCCCGGACCGACGCCGATTTTTTGGCTTTTGGCCCAATTCACGAAATCGGAAACGATCAGAAAATACGTGGAGTATCCTTTTTTCGTAATAATGTCGAGTTCGTAGTTTATCCGCTCTTTTATTTCGTCGGTTACTTTTTCGTATCGTTTCGGCAAGCGCTCCTCCACCAACGCACGCAGGTATTCTTCGGGCGTCTGATGTTCGGGAACGGGAAACTTAGGCAGAATCCATTTGCCGACGGACAGCGTGATATCGCACATGGACGCAATTTTTACCGTATTTTCAATCGCCTCGGGATACTGGGCAAACAACTCCGACATCTCCTCCGGACTCCGGAGATAAAAGTCGGGAGATTCCATCATCGATAACGGCCGGTTTTTCTCAACGATGGTCCGCTGCGTCTGAACGCACAGCAGAATTTCCTGCGCTTCCGCATCGTCGGCTTTTACATAATGCACATCGTTTGTCGCAACCAGCGGTAACCCTAGTTTGCGGGACAACGCGATAAGCTTTTCGTTTACTTCCTCGATTTTGGGTATATGCGGATGTTTCTGTAACTCGATATAGTAATGATCAGGTCCGAACAACTCGGCGTATTTTGTCGCAACTTCCTCGGCTTCCCGGATTTTATCCTGCATCAGAAGCTGAGGAACCTGGCCGGCCAGACAGGCGGAAAGACAAATAATCCCTTCATGATGTTTCTCGAGTAGACCCCAATCGATACGGGGTTTGTAATAATACCCGTCCAGGTGCGCGTATGTGACGAGCTTCATGATATTGCGGTACCCGGTATCGTTTTGGGCAAGAAGTACCAGATGATAGGGATCAGTATCGATCTTCCCTTCTTTATCAAGCCTGCTTCTTCTGGCAACATATGTTTCCACGCCCAAAATCGGTTTGATGCCTGCCGCTTTGGCTTTGAGATAAAACTTGAAGCTTCCGTACATCGCCCCGTGATCAGTAATCGCCAGCGTATCCATGCCCATTTCTTTCGTGCGGGCAATCAGCTGGTCCAGCTTGCCTAACCCATCCAACAGGGAAAACTCACTGTGGACATGAAGATGTACGAATTTTGCCATGATTATAATTTGCCTGTCAGGAAATCCATCACCTTTTGCTTATCGCCTTTTCCTGCGAGCCTCTTTAACACAGTACCATAAAGGAACATCTTTGATTGCTCTTTGCCCGCCTTATAGTCAGCGACTGCTTTGGGATTTTCAGAGAGCACCGCATCAATAGCAGCAATAAGAACGCTGTCATCAACGTGAGTCACCTGTTTACTTTGAATGATGTCATTCGCTACACGCTCTGGAACCGCCCCTGATGCATCAATTACTTTATTCATATACCAATTAACTACTGTTGCTCCTGATATATTGGAATTAAGAATAGGCTGGAGCGAAACAGTCCCTTCAATTTTACTTAACATGGTCGGATTATTAATCAAGACCTCAGCTTTCTTTTCATCAATCTTATAAGATTGCATTATTAAAGCTTTCTTTTTTTCCACTGAGGGGGGCAAAGATTGTCGAATAGAATCTATATATTCCCTGGTAAACCGCATAGGTGGAATGTCCGGTTCAGGGAAATACCGGTAGTCCGCTGCTTCTTCTTTCGTCCGCTGGGATACAGTAGCATTTTTGGCTTCATCCCACCCGCGTGTTTCCTGCGTCGGTGTCGTTCCGTTGTCCAGCAAGGCGACATGGCGTTTGATCTCATACTCTATTGCCATTGCCGCAAACCGGAACGAATTTATGTTTTTCACTTCCACTTTATAGTTAGGCAACCCTTTCTCCCCGGCTTTCCGTAATGAAATATTGGGTTCAAGACGCATGGAACCTTTTTCCATGTCGGCATCGGAAATCCCCAAGAACCGCACGATCTGATGCAGTTTCTTGAGAAATTCTTTTGCCTGTTCGCTACTTTTGATATCCGCTTCCGTGACAATCTCCACAAGCGGAACTCCGGAACGGTTAAAGTCTACGAGGGTTACTTTCCTGCCTTCGACCGTCGCATGCTGCAGCTTCCCCGTATCTTCCTCAAGATGCACCCGATGAATTCTCACGTCCCCAAACGATGTAGCGATCACCCCTCCGCGGCACAGCGGTTGGTCGTATTGGGATATTTGGTAGCCTTTGGGAAGATCGGGATAAAAATAATGCTTCCGGTCAAATTTAGAAACTTCAGAAATTTCGCTTCCGAGAGCTAACCCCAACATAATCGTCCATTCAACCGCTTTTTTATTCGGCACGGGGAGTGCTCCCGGAAGCCCCAAACAGACGGGACATGTGGCCGTGTTGGGTTCTTTGGCAAAATGATCCGCCGGACAGCCGCAGAACATGCCGCTCTTGGTTTTGAGCTCCACGTGTATTTCAAGTCCGATAACCGGTTCGTAGGTATTCATAGATTATTTGGCCCATTCATTCCAGTCGGTTGCCTGCTCGTACGCCGCAGCTGCCTGCAGTATTTTTTCTTCCTGCCATTGATCTTCCATGATATTTAACCCTAAAAATAAATTTGTTTCCGGATTTCTCCAGCACGGAACGCTGATGCCGGTATTTCCTACGAGGGAACTCGGCTCCACCAACATATCCTGCAGTTCCCCGAATAACGGATCCCCGCTGGAAGCGCCTGACGGCAACGCGTATCCGGGTGTCGGAGATGAGAGCAGCACGTCGTACGTCGAAAACAGGTCTTCGAAATTTTTCCGGTACAGACTCCGCACCTGTTGTGCACGGACATAATATTTGTCCGCGTATCCTTTGGAAAGGGTAAATGTTCCCAGCATGATGCGGTTTTTCGCCTCATGGGCAAATACGGATCTGTCGGCTCCGTACCGCACGCCGTCGTATCGTGCCAAATTACTCGACACTTCCGAGCGTTGTACCACGGTGTAGACCCCGATGGCATAATCGGGAGCCAGTATCGTACCCTTTTTCCCGTCGCGGGACATGGGAATCATGTCGACATGGGCGCCCATTTCCTCAAACACTTTTGCGGCCTTGAGTATTGCAGTATCCAAATCCGTTCCTTTTATGTTGGGGTGATCCATGTAACAAATCCCCATTTTCATTCCCTTCACGCCTTTGGTGAGTACCTTGGTATAGTCGGGGACAGGCCGGGGAAGCGTGGTTCCGTCATACCGGTCATGACCGGCCATATGGGTAAGCATAATCGCACAGTCCTCTACCGTTTTCCCGATCGGCCCCGGGCTGTCTGTCGATGAAGCCATTGCGATGACGCCGTACCGGCTCACGCGGCCGTAGGTCGGCTTGAGTCCGACGACACCGCACCACGAAGCAGGTTGCCGGATCGATCCGGCGGTTTCGCTTCCGATTGCTCCTATCGTAAGATTAGCCGCTATGGCAGCTGCGCTTCCGCCGCTTGAACCTCCGGGCAGATAATCGGGATTTCGGGGGTTTTTGGTCGGCCCGAAATCACTTGTTTCCGTACTGCTGCCGTGCGCCCACGCATCCATATTGGTTTTCCCGATCACGACGCTGCCTGCTTTCTGCAGTTTTTTTGTCGCGGTCGAATCGAACGGGGGCCTGAATCCTTTGAGCACGAACGACGATGCGGTGGTAGGAAGCACGGTCGTTAAAAAATTATCCTTTACCGCAATAGGGATACCGGCCAGCGGAGTATCCAGAAGTGCGTCGGCTTTGGACACGGCCTCTGCGTCAAGCGAAAGATAAATATTATACAGGCTGTTTTTTTCGGCAATGGCATCATGAAGATCCTTGTACAGCTCAGCATGCGAGAACTCCTTTTTTTTGAGTTTCGCAATCGCGTCTTTTACCGTGAGTTCATTGAGTTTCATAACACTGTTACTGTTCCAGTACCTGATCGACGACAAAAAAACCTTTGTGTACCCGTTTACCGTTTTTGAGTGCCTCTTCCTGCGTGAATATACGCGTCTTGTCTATCTCGTCTTCCCGGAAAACATTTTCAAGTCCCGTCACCTGATTGGTCGGGGTAACTCCGGTGACATCTACTTCGGAGAGGGTATCCACGACTTTTAAGGTTTTGGTAAATCCCTCTGCCAAATCCTGTGCTTCTTCATCCGTCACGGGAATGTTTGCCAGGCCGGCGATTTTCCGCACGTCCGACGTCGTGAAGGTAGTGTCTTTCATGGGCTCATTATAGCGGAAATTACTATAGTGCAACATGGGTTATGTTCTTGCCAAAAGAAAGACCTTTGAGGTACGCTACCCTATATGAGCAAATACAGGGCTGCAGTGCAGCAAATGCTGGAAGAAAACAAGGAATTGTTTGACGAATTCAAGCCCATTCACGACGCGTATGTTCTCAACCCTCAGGCCAATCAGGCCAAGTATAATGCCATAGGCAGCACGGTGATGGACGTTATCCGCGACTATGAACGCAAACTCTGCGCCAAAATGGGAGCCGGGCAATACAGTAAATTCAGTATGAACCTTTCCGAAAAATTCATGGAGGAAATAAAAGGCATCTACTCCAAAATCATGTTTATCGGCGTGGAATAATATCGGCTCCGGGCTACCGGCATTATTTCTTTTTCTGCAGTCTGTTTCTGATGTTTCGGACCGACCGCTTCAGATCAAAATAATCAAACAGTTCCGCATGCCAGCCCAGAGACAGTGCCGCATCGATATTTGGTTGCCGGTCATCAATAAATAAAATTTCGTCGGGATTCACACGGGCTTTTGTCCGGGCAATATCGTATATTTTGCGGTCTGGCTTTACGGCACGGACCTGTGCGGATTCGATCCTCACATCCCATCGTATATCCGGTATTTTCCCCTTGCCTAGCAACGCATCGATACTTCCTAACTCTGCGTTGGAAAGAATCCCAAGCCTATATCCGCCGGTAAGTTCGTGTATGAGATCGTGCGTCTCCTGATAATGCCCCTGATATTCAGTGATAAAATCCACAAAATCGTCTTTGGGGTGCTCAATCCGGAACGTGGTTTTAAAATCCCTAAGATACGCTTTGTTGTCCAGATTCCCAAGACACGATTCCCGCCAATTTTCATCAAAAAACGTCTGGATCGCTTTGGCATCCAAATGAAATTCCCGTGCTAAACCACGTTTCGTCTGCTCGTTATCTATGACAACCCCGCCAAGATCGAAATAGATAAAAGAAATCTTTTTTTTCATACGGACCTTTCGTGCGGGCGGATGACGCGCCCCTTACCGCACCGACTCGTTCGCTTTCCGTTCCAATGTGTCGCTAAGCGGAGCGAGCGTGCCAAGCGCTTTCTCAAGAAGCCAATCGGCAATCGCAGGATTTTTCGGCAGCAGGGGACCATGGAAATAACTGCCGATCGCGTTTTTATATATTACCCCTTCCCACCCGTCGTCGCCGTTATTCCCGTTTCCGCTGATCACTTTTGCAAGCGGTTTCATTTTAGGACCCAAATGCGTCCTGCCGCCGTGGTTTTCAAACCCAACAATAACCGTTCCTGCAAGCACATGCGGATTCACGATTTCGGCACGCACATTACCGATAAGTCTTTTTGCCTGATCTCCGGGATGTTCGGTCGTAAGATCAAAAATGCCGGCACCGGGAATGATATCCCCCTGATACGGCTTATAATAGCGCCCGACAAACTGATATGCAGCGCAGACAAACAACGCAGGGATATTGCTTTCTACCATCTTTTTTACGACGGGACCCTTCCGTTTCAGGAAATCCTCACCGGCAAGTTTCTGCTGCCGGTCCTGTGCACCCCCCATAAAAATCAGGCCGCAGGATTCCAATACGGATACGGGCGTTTCCAGGGTAACCGGTACAATATCCGCCCGTACACCGCGCCAGGAGCTTCGTCTTTCCAGCACTATCACGTTCCCGCGGTCTCCATACGTACTCATGAGATCGGGATACAGCCATGCGATGCGGATTGATTTTTTCATAAAATCTTTCTCCCTTTCAGGATTTTCCGCGCTTCCAGCATGGCAGAATACGTCGCCAGTACATACAACGGCTCATGAGTGTTACGTTCCCGCGCATGCATAAAAGCCAGAGACAAATCCGTAAATACCTGAGGCTCTCTGCCGGCGGGAGACGCGTATTTGAGCCTGAGTGCCATATCGTATGCCCTATCCCCGCTTACCAAAACGGTGGCAGACGCCGGAACAGTTTCGAAATCCACGTCCCAAATCCAGCTTACGTCTCTTCCGTCAGGAATACGGTCATTTAATACAAACAGCAGCTCTTTGGCTCCCATATCCAGTACGGTCCGAAGCGATGCGTTAAATCCGGCCGGATTTTTCGACAAAAACAGTTTGACGGTTTTACCCGCCGACTCTATCTCCTCCTGACGGCCAAACGCAGGGGCAAATGACTGGAGTGACTTTTTGATCGCTGATTCCGGAATACCCAGGGATTTGGCCAGGGCGACGGCGGCCAGCGTATTATATTGGTTATACAGCCCCGGCAGCGTGCTCGGCCAGCGATTCACTGTCGGATCCGGACGCGTAAATGAGCATCCCGTGCACTTCCATACCCCGATATGTGAATAATACACGCCGCGGTACGTTAACCTGCGGCCGCAGCTCGGGCAAAACGTCGAATCCGTGGCGTGTTCGCGGACAGCAAGATACTTTCCGGCGTCATTTAATCCGTAATAAACAGCCTTGCCTTTGACGGACGTGCCGATAAACGCCACGGCCGGATCATCGCTGTTTAGAATAAACACGGTTTCCTTCGGAAGAGAGGACAATGCACGAATCCATTTTTCCACGATCACGTCTACTTCGCCGTACCGGTCCAGCTGATCGCGGAACAGATTGAGGAGAATTACCCGCTTGGGCGTCATGTACCGCAAAATGACGGGCAGTGAATTTTCGTCAATCTCAAAAATACCCACGTCCGCGCGCACCCTGCCCAGCCAATCTGCATTCCGTATGAATGACGAAACCACGCCGTTTATCAAATTGGCGCCCGTTGCGTTATGCACCACGCTGTCACCGATATGTTCAAGGATTGTTTTTACCATCAGCGACGTCGTTGTCTTACCGTTGGTGCCGGCTACCAGGATTACGCCGTCTGACAGCCGTTCTGAAAGTGAAGTCGCAATATTTGGCCGCAGCATGAGGGCTACTTCCCCCGGCCAGGTTTCTCCTGCTCCCAACCCAAGCAGCGTGCTGGTAAAAGATACAAGTTTCGTGAGAATAACTACGAGGCGGTCAAACAAGCCCATACCCTCATTATCGCGCAATATGGGCTCGCAAGGCAAACTTATGTTATCGGCGCATTGAGAAATACGTGGACAAAAACTTCCTTCCCTTTATAGGTAACCGTCTCTACCCCGACCGAAACAGGCACGTCGGGATAATCCTCAGCGATCCTGTACCGATACTGCCAATCCCCGTCAGCCGGAGGAGTTACCTCTTCATGCAAACGCGTTTTGTCGGCACATGCTGACAGCTGTTTTTTAAGATACGCGATAACCTGCGATTCATGTATGCCGAGCGCTGATAGTTTTTCCGGAGACACGATGCCGCCGGCAAATACCCGGGTTGCCATATCGGTACCGATACGGGCAATCTCCTGACCGCCTCCCACACGTTTTACTATCCAGTGATCATTGTATTCCGCTTGAAGTTCGGGAAATGACAATTCCGCTGCTTTGACCGTAAACGGTCCGCGTGACACATCCTGATACACGCTTATACCGGCGTACCCGGATTTCAATCCTTTGGTCAGTATGTTTTCCGCGTTACTCTTCATGATTTACATGGACCGGAGCCGTTTAATTCTGTCTTCCAGCGGAGGATGCGTATTAAAGGCATTGGCAAACCATGCCCCGAAATTCTTGCCTTTGAACGGATTCGTGATGTACAGGTGTGCCGTCGCGTTCGTTGCCGCTTCCAGCACCTCTTTGTCCCGTCCTAATTTTTCCAGCGCGCGGGCTAACCCTTCCGGATAGCGCGTCAGTTTCGCTCCCGATGCATCGGCCAGATATTCACGGTTACGTGACGCGGCAAGCTGGATAAGGGAAGCGATGATCGGTGAAATAAGCGCCAACACGATGCCGACGATCAGCATGAGACCTCCCAGTCCGCGGTCATCATCTCTGTCCCTGTGTCCGCCCCACCACAATGTTCTCAAAAACATATCAGCCAGATACGCTACCGTACCGACGAGAACCGCAATAACCGCCATGAGCCGGGTATCAAAATTCTTAATATGCGACAACTCGTGCGCGATCACTCCCTCGAGTTCTCTGCGTTCAAGCTGCGCCAAAATCCCCGTCGTGGCGACGACGACCGCGTGCTGAGGATCCCGCCCGGTAGCAAATGCATTCATGGCCGTATCTTCGATGACATACAATCTGGGTTTGGGAATTCCCCCGGCGATTGCTAAATTTTCGGCAACCGTGTAAAAGTCAAAATCCCGTTTCCTGTCTGCGGGACGCGCTCCCGACATAGCCAAAATAAGAGAATCCCCCCAGTAATAACTGACAAAGCTGGAAATTACGGAAAACAGCACAGCAAACCACATGAAGCTAGTGCCATATCCCAGCGACACGCCCAGCACGTACGAAACCAGGATGACAAATGCCACGAATGCGGCCATGATCACATACGTCTTGGTGACGTTTGACTGTATGGCAGAGGAAATTGTCATAATGTCATTGCGAGGGAACCTCACCCGAAGCAATCCCGAGTGCAACACATCCCCCGTTTGAACGCCCGGGACGACATCCGCTTACTCGAACGACACCTTTACACTCTTGCGTTCTGCTTCGTCGGCTGCGAAGAATTCCTTCTCATGAAATCCGAGCATTTCGTTCACTAACGTATTGGGGAACGTACGGATCTTGATGTTGTAGTCGTTTACGACAGAATTGTAATACTGTCTGCTGTAGGCTACTTTGTCTTCCGTATCCGAAAGTTCTTTCTGCAACTGAGTAAAATTTTCATTTGCCTTAAGCTGCGGATAATTCTCTGCGACGGCAAACAGCTTGCCGAGCGCTCCTGTCAGCATATCGCTGGCTTTGGCTTTGTCGGGCAACGATGTCGCCCCCATCAGCGCACTCCTGGCTTTCGTAACGTCGGAAAACACCGTTTTTTCATGTTTGGCATATCCTTTGACGGTACTCACCAGATTCGGAATCAGGTCCGCCCGGCGCTTAAGCTGGATATCGATCTGACTCCATGCTTCTTCTATCTGCGTTTTGAGCGTTACTAATCCGTTATACAGTGTCCAGAAATACGTAAGAAGAAGTGCAACTGCTCCTGCAATAATCCACAATGTATTCATAAATAAATCTCCTTCCGGTTAACCCGCATTTCCGGTTAACCACGATGTGAAATCATTATAGCCCAAGGTATTTGTGATGTCACGTTTTTGGGCCCATCCCCGGCGTGCGACCGACACCCCGTATTGCATGAGGTCCATGTGTTCTGACGCGTGAGCATCAGTATCTATAACCAGGCGGATCCCGTCTTTGACTGCATCAAACACCAGCGTATCGGGTAAGTCGAGCCGCTCAGGAAACGCGTTGATCTCGAGAGCGATATCATGCTCTTTGGCAACCTCAAATATCTTGGGCCAGTCCGCGTCCACCCCCTCACGGCTTCCCAATAGTCTGCCGGTCGGATGTCCGAGGATGCGCACTTTCCGGTGTGTTGTGAGCGCACTGATAAGGCGGGACGTAACCCTCTCTTTGGGCTGGGTAAACGCCGAATGAATGGAGACAATCACCGCATCGACATAGTCAAACGCTTTTTCAGGCAGCGCCAGCCCGCCGTCCGGCAGGATGTCTACTTCACACATCAAAAACATTTGCACGCGCTTTTTCAGTTTGGATTTCCAGGAAGCGTAGAGCTTTTCGTACGCATCTTTTCTCCGCTTCATGATGTCCACTATTTCATTTGCCGTCTGATTAGCCCGCGGATTATGATCTGAAAACCCTATGTATTCATACCCTAATAGCTCGGCTTTGGTCAGCAATTCATGGACGGAATTTTTCCCGAGATCATGGGATGAATGCAGATCGTAATCGGAATGCACATGCAGGTCTCCTAACATGTCGCCGGGTTCTACCAGTTTAGGAAGCTTGCCGGCCTTTGCCGCAGCGATTTCCCCTTTGTCTTCCCGCAATTCCGGCGGAATGATGGGCAACCCGACCGCTTTATAGAATGCCTCTTCGGTGCCGTATTTTTTAACGTTACCGGTTTTTACATCTTTAATCCCGTATTCATTGAGGGATTTACCCTGATCGAGGGCCAGCGTGCGTAACTGGATATTGTGATTCTTGCTGCCGGTAAAATACTGCAGCATCGCGCCGTACGCTTCGGGCGTCTGAACCCGTAAATCCGCCTGTCTGCCGTTTGAGAGCAATAATGTAGCCCCCCTGGGTCCGTGATCGATTATTTTCTGATGAGGGAATGTGAGAAACCGCTTGAGGACTGCTTCCGGTTTGTGCGTTGCAACCGCAATATCGATATCCCCGATCGTCGAAACCTGACGCCGCAGACTCCCGAGCACGTCTATCCGCTCCGCCGCTCCGCCTTTTTCGATATACGCGATAACTTCACGTGCGACCTGATCGGCATACGGGAGCGGCATACGGTTTTCTTTGATCGCACCGCGTTTATAAATGCCGATTGATTCTAAAATTACGGACTGGGATTTCTCGCCGAATCCATCTATCGGAGCAATTTTTCCTTCCGTTGCGGCTTTTTCCAAATCCGCAATCACGCTATTTGCATCCTTGAGCTTCAACGTAGTTACCAGTTGATAGGCTTTTTTCGGGCCCAACCCCGGTACCAACAGCAGCGGAAAAATTGCCTGCGGCACACTGGCAAACACCGTTTCCCAGTGTTTCGATTTTCCGAAACGGAACAGTTCATCCAGATTACTGGCAATGCCTCCTCCTACACCGGGGATTTCCTCGAGCTTATGATCATCCCAATAATCCTTCACTTCGCTTGTCAGATGTTCGATGCTGTCTGCTGCCCGTTCGTACGCGATGATGCGGAAACGGTTCTCTCCCAGCACTAAATATGCCGCGGCAACTTTCCTAAGCATCGTCGCTATTTCGAGGTTTGTCATAGTACAAATGCTTTCCTGATCATAACAAATCGCTTGAACGGCCTCAATTATCATGATAAGATTGTGGTCAGTTCCTGGGATCGTAGCTCAGCCTGGTTAGAGCGCCTCCCTGTCAAGGAGGAGGTCGCCGGTTCGAGTCCGGTCGGTCCCGCAACACATGAGGTTCTCTATCACTGCCTGGAACGGAGGAAACTGAATAATGGTAGAACAGCTCAAGAAGAAATTAAGCAATCCCGATTCATTAGTCTCACTCTTTTTAGGCATAGCAGTCGTCGCGGTTATCAGCGTCATGATTTTTAATTACATCAAGGAGCGCAAAGCGCCGGATGTCAAACAGTCCGAAACAAAAACAGAACAGAACGCGACCGGTTCTGCTGCATCTGCTTCACACACAGTCATCGCAGGGGAAACATTGTGGAGTATTGCAGCCAGCACCATCGGAAGCGGGTATAACTGGGTAGACATACGGGACGCAAACAAGCTGACGAGTCCGGACAAGATTGAAGTCGGCCAGAAACTGCTTATTCCGCAGGTTGCCAAACGCGAGCCGGGGCAAATCAATGCAGCATCAGTAGAAGTGAAACGCCCGGCAGACGGCAAATATACCGTGGCAGCAGGTGATTCATTGTGGAATATATCGGTCGCAGCATACGGCACCGGATTCCGTTGGACGGAAATCGCAAAGGCAAATAATTTATCGAATCCGAATCTTATTTTTCGCGGCAATGTCTTAACGCTGCCGTAAATTTTTTTGGTACACTAAAAAGGGAATCCTACACATGGGAATCCCTTATAGCGGGCGTAGTACACTGGTAGTATATATCCTTCCCAAGGATAGGAAGAGGGTTCGATTCCCTTCGCCCGCTCCAAAAACAGACCCCATTCGGGGTCTTTTTTTGACTTATATTCCCTTCGCCCGCTCATATTTGCTACACTGATTATATATGCTCCAGCATATCCTGCTGTATATCGTATCGTTTGTCGGCATATGGATCGGTGCGGGGCTTGCGATATCCTCGGTTGAAAAACTCTCCCACAGACTGCGGCTATCTTCATTCATTGTTTCGTTTCTGGTCTTAGGATTTTTTACGTCTATCAGCGAATTTTCCGTGGGCATCAATGCGGTGCTCGATAACGATCCGGAAATCTTCGTCGGTAATTTAATCGGCGCTTCCATCGTGCTGTTTATGCTGGTCATTCCCTTATTGGCCATCACCGGCAAACAGATCCGCATAAGCAAGGAGTTACGGGGCATGAACCTCGTATTACCGCTTATCGTTGTAGCCGTTCCCGTCTTGCTGTCGCTGGACGGTGTTGTCAACCGGACAGATGCGGCTATATCGCTCATTTTATATACCATCTCCGCGTTTATCATCGAGCAAAAACGCGGATTTACCAGCAATCCCGCGCTACTTAAGCAGTTTGCGAAAGCATCGGTCGGCCTTGAGTTCGGAAAAATTATTGCGGGCATTGCGGTAATTTTCGCTTCCAGTCATCTGGTCGTTACGGAAACTCTGTATTTTTCCGGCGCATTCGGACTTTCACCGTTTCTTATCAGTTTACTGCTGGTAGCTATCGGCACGAACCTGCCGGAGCTGTCTTTTATCGTCCGGTCGTTATTTATGAAAAGCAATCAGGTGGCATTCGGAGATTATCTGGGGTCTGCCGCATTCAACACATTCCTCTATGGACTTTTGACACTTTTCTACGGTCGGCCCATTCTGCTTTCCAACAGTTATGTCGTAAGTCTTACGTTTCTTATCGTCGGACTTATGCTGTTTTATATATTTGCCCGAAGCAAACACACGATTTCCAAAAGCGAAGCGGCCGGATTATTTGCTATCTACGTCCTTTTCCTCTTTACCGAGTATTATCTGCACAAAGGCTGACGAAAGCACTAGTTGAGGAACGTTCGGATATTCTCGAGATGCTCTTCGTACGTTTTCGCACAGTGAATCTCCCGATCAGAAGAATGCAGGTAAAAAATACAATCGGTTTCCTCGGGGTATAACACCGCTTTTATGGCAGCCAGCCCCGGATTACTGATAGGCCCCGGAGGCAATCCTTTGTTCCGGTATGTGTTGTACGGCGACTCCAGATACTTATCGGCAGGAACGACTCTGCCCCACCACCCGTCATCACTGTTTCCTTTGACGTATTGAAGCGTCGCGTCGATCTCGAGCCGCATATCTTTATCCAGCCGGTTCCAGATGATGCCGGCAATCAGCGCTTTATCACTGTCGCCCCCGGATTCACGCTCGATAAGCGACGCGATTTTTATGGCGGTCGTCCATTTGATATTTTTGGCGATAAAGGCATCGACGTACGGAGCCAGTACTTCATTAAAATGATCGGTAAACCGCTTTGCTACCGCACGAACCGGCTCATCGGACGGCAACAGATACGTATCGGGGAAATACACCCCCTCGCGGTATTCCGAAGAATCGTTGTTATACGCATTCCATTCCTGTTCCTGAACAGGCGTCCATCCGAGCATGGTTCCCAAGTGTTCGCCGATCTGCTCTTTCCGAAGTCCTTCCCGCACACTCACCCAGACAAATTGGGGCGGACTGGTCAGTTTTTTTACCAGTGCCCATGCACTCATCGAACGGTTGAGACGATACCCGCCGGGTGCTACTGTTTTTCCTGAACCGAAAATCGACATGAACCACGAAAATGCATGTTGATTCCGGATAAGATGTTTCGAAAATAGTTCCCCCGGCGCGTCATAGCCGGAAGTTCCCTGCGGAACCACAACAACCACTTCAGATGCATCGTTTGAGACCGGACCCAATACCTGCCACATCAGGGTACTTAAACCGGTGAGTGTTACTGCAAATACCAAAAAAAATACGATGAAATGTTTCATTCTGTGAGCGTTGCTCTGCTCACCCATGATACAATCTATGCATGGAAAACTCTATAACACTGTTTGCTCCCTCCGACTGGAAAGATTATGAACTGATCGACTGCGGCGACGGCGCGAAACTGGAACGGTTCGGCTCCTACGTCATTTCCCGTCCCGACCCGCGTGCCGTCTGGCAACGCCTCGCCCCTCCGGATATCTGGAATCATGCGCATGCGGCATTTGTACGCACTACGAAAGACGAGGGTCATTGGCAGGTTCAGACACCGCCCCCTGCTGACTGGTCCGTGCGCTACAAAGATATGGTATTTACGCTCAAACCGACGTCGTTTAAACACGTAGGCGTATTTCCTGAACAGGCGGTAAACTGGGACTGGATGCGCGATGCGATCGCCGGCTCAAAAAGTAACGTACTAAATTTATTCGCATACACCGGCGGTGCCTCTATGGCCGCTGCCTTCGCAGGCGCGTTAGTCACGCATGTGGATTCCTCCAGAGGTACCGTGGACTGGGCCAAGAAAAATGCGGCAGCTTCCGGACTCTCTGACAAGTCCATACGATGGATTATCGATGACGCCTATAAATTCGCGCTCCGGGAAGCCCGGCGCGGCAATACATATGACGGCATCATCCTGGATCCCCCGCGGTTCGGCCGGGGAACCAAAGGCGAAATCTGGAAAATAGAGGAAGACCTGCCCAAACTACTGGCCGTCGTCCGTTCTCTTCTTTCCCCCAGGCCCCGCTTTATCCTCATTAACGCATACACGGCTGATCTTTCCGGGTTGGTTATAGCCAACTTGTTAAGCGACCTCACGAGCGAACTGGGCGGCCGTATCACAAGCGGAGAATTGGCGCTTCAGGCGACTGCCGGAGACCGCCTCCTGCCGAACGGAATTTTTGCGCGGTGGTCGGCTTCCTGAGGCCCGGATAATTTGATACAATACGTCCGTATAAAGAGTCGCGCCTCCTTAGCTCAACGGCAGAGCAGCGGTATCGTAAACCGTAGATGTCAGTCCAATTCTGACAGGGGGCTCCATGGTAGTATCCCGTCTCCGCAGATTTGAAGAAAAAAACGCGTCGCGCAGAATTGCGGTAGCTTTCATCGGCACCGTCGCACTACTGGTATTCTTTGCGCTCTTCGGACTCCGAATCCTTATCGGCTTCAGCCTGCTTATCGACCGTATACGCGGCGGATCAGCCGCGTTGCCGCAGCAGCAGGCAGTTATTCTCCCCCCGGTCCTTGACCCGCTGCCGGAAGCGACCAACAGCGCAACATTGGACGTCCGCGGGAAAGCGGCTGCGAAAATGCAGCTTATTCTTTACGTGAATGACAGCGAATACAAAAAACTGACCGTTGCCGACGACGGAACATTTGAAAACAAGGGTATTCCCGTCCAGGAAGGCACGACCACCATCAGCGCAAAAGCCGCCGATGATAAAAACAACATAAGCGACCTTTCTAATGTGTTAACCACCGTCGTCGACCGCACTGCTCCCAAACTGGTTATAGATGCCCCTGCTGATAACGCGACTATCAATGACGGAACGCATAAAGCAACCGTAAGCGGTATGACGGATGAAGATATGAAAGTTACCATTAACGGCCGTATCGTTGTGGTAAAGTCAGACGGATCATTTACGTACAGCATGCCGTTAAACGACGGGGAAAACAAACTGACGATTATCGCCCACGATGCAGCGGGCAACGAAACCAAAGCAGAACGCAAAGTTACTTACCAGCCTTAATATACCGTTCCATCGCTCCGAATCCCACCCACATCCACACCATAACCCACGGATAAAATAAACTGTTGATAAACAAACTGTGGACCAATAGCGCAGCAAATGACGCCAGATACCCTGCAGCGACAGCACGCACGGGAGGCTTCCTTTTGATACCGTTTAACCCCAAACGGATAAAAGACACAAGCAGCCAGCCATATACTGCTATGCCTACGATTCCCGTGGTCGCCCCGACAAATAACAGGCTGGTATCGAGTCCGTTTCCTGCGCGCGAAGGCGCTGTCCGCTCGTCTATCCAACTGCGTTCCGTCGCGATAAACCGCAGAATATTAAACCCGTGTCCCATGATCGGTTTCTCACGGATAAGCCCCAGCGCACGCTCCACATTCCCCAAACGCGCATAGGAAGAAACCGTGCGGAGGAGATTTTGTCCCTCTCCGGTATGCGGAGCCAGCATCAGCCCGGCCGCCAATAGCATCGTCACACCGATAACCAGTGTTGCCCGTTTGGTAAGAATACCGAATACGATCAGTCCGGCGGCAAACGCCGCGATACTACTTCTGGAATATGTGAGGATAAGAGCAACGACCGCAATTGCCAATCCCGCCAGTTTCCACGCCGCTCCTTTTCCCTTCCCTATGACCGATAGCAGCATAATGGCGGTAATGCCAAGCAGTATGCCGGTAAAATTCGGGTCCAAAAGTGTGCTGAACAGACGCTGGTAATGCGGATCCCACCCGAGATAATAGAGGTTACGCAAATCCGGATACCACACGAACTGCATGAATCCCACAAGTCCCACTGCAATACCGCTGCCGACAAGCAGGGCCAGCAAGGATGCGGCCGGGATAACCGCGCTTGCCGACACCCAATACAGTGCGGCATATACAATCCAACGGAATACATACAGCAATCCTCCGCCGACAACATACGTGGGTACATATCCCCACGTTAAGGAAAGGGAAATAAGCGCGACGGCGGCAAATGACAATATCGGCGCCCAGTGCGGCGGGATGAATCTTTTTTTCCGGCTTTCATACGCTCCGTAAAGCAAAACGATGAGCACGGAGATATCCAGAAGCGTGATGCGGGTGTTTGCAAACAGCGGCAACGAAGTGATTTGCCCGCCGATAAGCCCGAGACCCAATACTGTCAATACAAATAGCTGCATATTACAACGCGATAATCCAGACAATCAGCGCGCCGATTGTACCGTGAGACGCAAGTAACCACCCTAATGGCATAGTATCAAGAAATCTGCTCGAGGCAAAATTCCAGCTGATGAGAAAATAACTCAGGATAAGAAATCCCCTGGTGCGGCGCGGCATATGACTCATCCACAGCATGATATATGTCGGAATCAGCAGCACGAAATGGTGCTGCCAGGCGATAGGTTCCATAAGCAGCAATGCCGGCATATACCTCCACATGCTTTCCCTAAACGGTCGTTGCTTTTTCCAACATGCATACCAGGTGATCAGGGCGACCGCGAGCGTTGCGGCGCCAAACACCCATACCGATGCACCGCCGGCGCGTGAGAGTAATCCCGTAAGACTCTGGTTATAATAAATGCCTGCGTCGGTAAACCCCCGGGTTAACGGCGTGAGCCGTTGCACATAGACAGCATATGCCTCCGTACCCCAAACAACGAACGACAGTATGCCTGATACAAAAAGTGCCCCGGCAGCTCCCAAAAGCACCCGCCATTGTCTGCAAAGCACCATAACGGGCAATACCAATACCAATTCCGGCTTGAGCAACCAGGAAACGGCCATCATGACGCCCGACATGATGCGGTATCTTCTGTGTGATGAAAGCAGCACCGATACGACGACAAACAGCAGCGCGATCAGGTTCACCTGCCCCATGCCCAACGTAAACTGCGTTGGAAACGAAAGATATGAAAGTACCGCAATAAGCATGAGCGTGCGCGGATGCGTTATGGCTTCTACACGCGCTATCAATGCCACAATCAGAATCAAACTTACAAAGGACACCATCACCCATACCGCTTGGGCCGCGCTAAACGGCAGGTAGTGTAACGGCGCGTACAGAAGCACTGATGGAGGCGGCAACAAATGGATAGGACGCGCGACTCTGTTGGTTGCCTCCCCGGCCGCCTGGTAGTAGTACGCGAAATCGGGAGCAGAGGTTGTGATGATACGCCAGAGGGAATATGCGGCTTTTGCCAAAGCCAGCAGGATTACGACGGAAATTGCGGGGCTGTCTAGCCGCGATTTTGCTGGAGCTGCCATAATTTTGCGCGTGTCAGAAACGAGTGGAAACTCATCATGATCGCAATCGTGATACCCGGCATACCATCCAGGAATCCGAGGCGCAGGATATAGTTCTGGAAAAATTTTCCGACAGGATACAACAAAATCTGCAGCCAGGAAACACGCGCTTTTTCTTCAAAAAGATACGCCGCATTGATCGTGGAATATGTATTTATGTCATCCAAAAAATGTGCGACGTTCGGATGGGGAGTATGCCGGAGCGGATTGATAAGCGTTCCCACGACACCGGTCACATTCCATACTTCATGCACAGGGCGCTGCCACTGCCCTTTCCCCTTTTTGGCCAGCCGGATAAGCCTGACGTTCTGCGTTTCTCCGTGAAGCAACGGTTTTCCCCACATCACATCCTGCCGTTTGAGATAAAATCCGTTCACGTCAACCTGCAGCACGGCTTCTTTCACTTCACGGGCAAGTGATTCCGGCACTTCTTCGTCGGAATCGACAAACAGCACCCACTCCCCGCGTGCTTTTGATAACCCGAAATTCCTCTGCGCGGCAAAATTCCCTCCGAGCTCCCGCTCATACACCAACGCCCCGGACTTTTCTGCAATACTGCGCGTTTTGTCTTCGGAATTATCGTCTATAACCAGGACTTCGTCACAGAATTTGACGCTCTCAAGCGTGGATGCGAGGGTATCTTCATTATTATGCGTCAGAACAACCGCGGATATACCCATAGTGTGCATTCATTGTATCATACGCATAATGGAACTCCGGCGTGCCGTACTCCTTATCATTGTCATCTATATCCTCGGATTTGCGACCCACGCGTGGCATCTTCGGAAAACCGTGTACGGCGACGGCATATTTTACTATGCGTGGCTGCGGTCCGTTGTGGTCGACCATGATATAAACTTTAGAAACGAATACGCACGTGAGCAGGTAAACCAACCCAAAACGGTTTACGGCCAGTACGGCAATAAATACAGTGTCGGACCCGCACTGCTATGGGCGCCTCTGTATGTCACAACCCATGCTATTGTCCGCGGGGACGGCTGGGGTCTGCCATATCAGCTTTCCGTCGGAATCATCTCCGTGCTGTATGCACTTTCGGGACTCATATTGCTTATCCGCCTGATTAAACTCCCTCCCCGGATTATGTCGCTTATCCTGCTTTTAACAGCCGGAGCGACGAACCTGCTTTTTTACGGAAGTCTGGATACCGTCAATTCCCACGCGCTTTCGTTTTTTACCGCCGTCGTGTATCTGCTGTTTATCTCTGCATCGAAAAAAAATTGGATTGCAATCGGCTTCGCCTTGTCACTCATCGCATCAGTGCGTCTTCAGGATCTGGTGTACATCATTGCCCTGATTCCGCTATGGAAACAGATACGGTGGCCCCGTCTGCTGCTCGGATTCTGGATAGGATTTACGCCCCAGATGTTGGCGTGGTCTCTGCTGTACGGCTCGCTCGCAAATCCGTATCTAGCCGGGGGAGAATCCTTTAACCTGTTGCGGCCGCATATCTTCGGCGTACTCATGAGCCTTCAGAGCGGACTCTTCCTGTGGACGCCGATTGTCGCCGTAGGAGTCGCCGGTCTATATCTGGCGCGTTCAGAGAATACAAAAAAACGCGCGAACATGCAGGTGCTCACCTACCTTTGTATCTTTTGCATACAGCTCTATCTGGTCGCAAGCTGGAGTACCTGGTGGCAGGGGGCCAGTGTCAGCGGACGGATGTTTGTAAGCATACTGCCGCTTATTGCCGTAGGGTTGGGTGAAATCGTCCGCCGCATCTACATACACAAACTGCTCCGGAGCGTGCTGCCGCTTTTTGTGCTTGGCATATGCGTGGTAAATGCGATGGGAATCTTTTACTACCTCTTCACCTACTGAAAAAGTACACGCTCATATACGCGTGCGACCGCCCGAGCTCCCACCCTGATATCGTGCCTGGAAACGGCCCGTTTGCGCGCGCGGGCAGCATACATACCGCGCTTTTTCGGAGTGATAAGAAAAGATATAATTTCCCGGGCAATTGCGTCAGGATCCGACGGGGGAACTACGATTGCGGCGTCTCCCACGTTTTCCGGAATCCCTCCGCATCTGGTCGTAACTATCGGGAGTCCGCTGGCCTGCGCTTCCAGAAGCGCCATACCGTATTGCTCTTCCCACGTCTTTGTCGGCGTGCTGGGAGCCAGGAATATGTCGGCCGCGCGATAGAGGCGGGGCATTTGATCATACGTAGCACTCTCCACAGTCGAGTGCCAATTTTTCCCGATTACCCTATTTTGGTTTGCCAGTACCTGCTGCCACGGCCCACTCCCGACAAATACCCACTGTATCCTGAAACCCCTCCGCGCTGCTTCGGAGATGATGCTTGGCGCCGCCGCCAAAATATCCGGCACTCCTTTTTCGCTTACCAGCCGACCGCAAAAAAGGATGGTAAGCAGACGCCTCTTTGGGTCGATCAAACGGGTGAGCCAGTGTTTCTCCGGCGCAAAACGGGCAGTATCGATATGAGCCCCGATAACAGAAATCTTACGCGAATCAGTACCCTCAGAAACCAGTGCAGACTTCGCTTTTTCCGTCACGGCGATGATGTGGTCGAGTTCCCGGCGTGCACGCGCTTTGTACGCCAATCTGCCCCGGATTCCTTCGTTGTTATGAGGAATCGTTTCCCACACGGTCGCAACTACACTTCTCACCCGCCCTCTCTTTTTGGCGTTCAGACACTGCTGGGTGTACCGGAAATACGTTTCGGCTGTATGTACAAGATCAAACCCCCGCAGTTTGTCTTCTAGTCCGTACAAATACTGTGCATCTGTCCACACCCTGTTTATAATCGGCATTTTGTACGGAACATCCGGCAAATCCATGGGACTCGGGAGCTTAATAACCGGGAATGCAAAGGTTTCATGCATCGGGGTAAGAGAGCCGAACGCGGTAATCCGGTACCGGGATGTAAGCGGCTCAAACGTCTGCATCTCGTAGCGGTTTAAGAATTTTCCGCGGACAATCGCGACAGCGGGGAGTTTCATGAGTGCCGGTACCTGGTCATGACGTCATAGACCGTCTGAGCAAACGAACGCCACGCAAACTGTTTAGCACGCGTAACTCCGTTTTGTATAAGCCGCGCTCTGAGAGTCGCGTCCTGCGTGACGCGGCGGATTGCGTCTGTCAGTGCCTGTTCGTTCCCCGGGTCTACCAGTATGCCGGCTGAGCCCACCACTTCGGGGTACGCGCCCGCCGTCGACCCTATCACCGGACATCCGCAGGCCATCGCCTCTACGACCGGCAACCCGAACCCTTCGATAAGCGACACGGTAAGAAACGCTGATGCCCCGCGATAATATTCGGCAAGCGTATCGTCATCGACGAAACCGACGATTTTTACCCGTTTTGCCAACCCTAACGAATTGATGGTCGCGGATATCCCGGGATCCAGCCAGTAGTCGCTTCCGACCAGCAGAAAATCATACGCTTCTTTTTGCGTAGCCAAAAACGCCGCAAATGCCCGGATCATCATCGGCACGTTTTTACCCGGCTTGAGTGAACCGACAAACAGGAAATACGGATTCGCATGCCGGTACTTTTTCCCCGTCCGGTGAAATTGCTTTTCCACCCCTAAATAGGCGACGGTCAACCTCTCTTTGGGAACGTGGTATATTCGCCGGATGCTGTCTGCGGAAGATTGCGAAATGGTAATGATGTGATGCGATTTACGTACCACGGCCCGGGTTTGACCAGAAAGGGCGAAATACGACTCACGGTAAAACTCCGGATGATCCAAAAATCCTACGTCGTAAATGAACCCTATTTTTTTAACGTCGTACAATGTAAATGGTAATGATTGGGATATACCCAGATACATATCAACCGGATTCGTTATGAGTTCCAGAGGTTGCCATATTTTTTGGAATCCGGGGCGCGGCAACTGGATAAAGTCAACATTCTGCTTTCGAAACTCACGACTTCCCTTCTCTCCCCTGCTGAAGCTATAAATCCTATAGTCATTTTTCGCATCAATCGCCGGCAATTCTTTCACCAAATTGTGCGCCACGCGGTATACGCCGACTTTCAGCCGGTCATCGGTAATGGACAATGCTCCCCCGTCTATCCCTACCTTCATACTCCCCTCCCCATATATGCTCCGAAGCACCGCAACGCGTAATCTCTGATTCCTGAGAGCGCTCCCTTTTCATGCCGCATGATATGTTCTGATATGGTCTTGGGCATACGGAAAAATTCATAAAGCTTAACCGGCGTAGGGGCAAGCCGTTTCACAAACAACAAATGATTGCGTGCCAGATAATACTGATGCAGCCGGGATCCTTTCCCGAGCGAGGCGGACTCTTCGTGCTCTGCTTCTTCCATCGCAATTTTCGTGAGCGGGAATCCGGCGAGTTTGGCGCGGATACAGAAATCCGCATCCTCGTAATAAAGAAAATACGGTTCGAAAAAGTACCCGATTTTACTGACCACCTTCTCATGAATAGCCAGACACGAACCGGTGAGGTAATCCACGCGCTCGGACGGCAGCAGGGTCGTCCATCTGCTGGCATCTAACCCCGCGCCGAACGGTCCGGCTATACAGGGAGAAAGGGTTTTGCACGCCTTGAGCAGATTGCGTATCGACAATTTAGTAAACGAAATGTCCTGGTTTAAAATCACAAACCACTTCACTCCCAAGCCGCTGGCGTGATGAATCCCGATATTTGCCGCAGCCGCGTACCCCAGATTCTTTGTCTGAGAAAGTAGTGTCGCCCGCCCTACATCGTCGAGTGTGAGCGTGCTGCCGTTATCCACGATGATAACCGTGTGATCTTTGAGCCGCAAAAGAAGCCGTCTGAATGCTTCCATTTTGGGTTTATAGGCGATGATGATAAACGCAACCATACCGTGTGTGCTGTGGCCTATTGTACCAAAATGCTCCTAATATAGTTTCCGGAGCGATCTGTAAAGCCACAAAGCACCAATGGGAACGAGAAAATACAGGGCAAGAAGCGGAAGTTCGATAAGGGTAAAGATGACGGCGTCCGGGTGGTAATACGAAAACGACGTATAGGTAGGCGTGCCACTGAGCGCACCCAAGACACCCAGCACGGTTAAAAGAAACGTGAGCCACTGCATGATGGGCCAATGGGTACAAAGAAGAATCATAGAATATTTCCCGGAGTACACGAGTGCGTCGTGGATAAATCCGCTCCGGCCGGCCATACCCTTTGCCGCACGGATCACGAGAATGCTTCCCGTCAGCGCCGTAATCCAGTACACCGCCGGCTGATGGAATACCCGGCCGAATATATCTACCGTTCCGTTATACCAGACGAGAGCCGTAAATCCGCCGGCGAGCATATACCATGCAAGTTTCGGCACCTGTTCCCAACGTGTGGCAGAAAGCCACGAACCCATGACCATACAGGCGGCAAACAGAAACGCAAGATCGTAAGAGAACACGAGTTTGGCGCCGGACGGATTGATCATAAACGACACGACCACAAGCACGTGGGCGGTAAATAGCAGCCCGAGCTTATTAATCGGAAGAATAAGCCGGCGCACAGCAGCAAACATGAGAGAAGCCAGGAAAAACGACGGCAGAAACCACAACGGACCGTTGTAGATGAGCCCGGTTCCGGTTGCAAACTGATGCAATCCCTCCTGCCAGGAGGCAAATAGCACACTCCCTTGTGCGTACGGACGGAGGATAATCCACAGCGCATACGTCGACAGACCGTAGAGCAAATACGGCACGAGCAACGACCGAATCCGGCGCACAAGCGTCTGACTCAGGGTATACCTGTTGCCTGCAATCATTCCGTGAAGCACGGCAAATACCGGCAGCATCCACGGCGTGATAAGCGGGAGCAATTGGTGCTGAAACGGAAGGAATCCCGTGTGGTAGGCGATGACGGAGAGGATAGCGATACCCCGGGCGATATCTACGTAGTCTATGCGCTTAGGGTTCATTGATTGTACTTATCCCTATTATATACCGGTACATGAGCAACCAGTACATAAGCGACTCCATGTACCCGAAACAAAGAGCAATGAGGATTCCCCGCCACCCGTCGCGCCAGCCTTCGTCTTTGATCACCCGCGCCCACACCATGTGCGGGCCGTACAGGAAGAGTTTTTTGAGGGTTACTTTTTCGCGGGCTTTATACTTCTCCCCCGCCATCTGCCATGCATATTTAGTAAATTTTGTGAGGACAATTAGTAGGTTATTATAAGAATAGTGATGAATAACACCCTTTAATTTTCCAATTTTCCCTTTAATTTCAGGATGTTCATGAATAGACACGGGAGTAAAAGCTCCATACTCCTTTCTAAAAAGCTGTTTTCGCGAATAGCGCTCACCACCAAAACGCACTGGTTTTCCAAATATATAATTTTGATATGAAATTTCATAACCATGTATATTATCGAGCGGGTGACTAATTATATTTTTAATTTCTGTTACTAACTCAGGCGAGACAACTTCATCGGTATCCAATATGAATACCCACTCATAAGCGGCACAGTTTATAAGCCAATTTTTTCGAACTCCTAGAGGTGTTGTTCCATCATGTGATATACCAACTAATATCTGTGGGGATAAATCTTGAACGCTATTAACAGTTTTAACTAAGTATTTATCTACTTGTCGACAAACAATAAGCACAGAAAGCATATTTAGTTTATTTTCTTGCTACTACAACTATTAAACCGCCTCGATTTGTTAACCACCCTATCCATTCAGATACAAGAAACAAAGGAACCAAAAAAATATAGATAAGCTTTAATAAATAATTACTGGAGAATTTTCCTTTTATGTTTGATATGTAGTCTAAACGATCCTCATAAGTATAACTTTCTTGAATAGTAAAACCATTTGTCTTCAAAAACTTGATTAAATATATATATGAAAAATGCAAAACATGATCAGGAATACACCACCAATCCCAATAGTTACCAGTAATCATAGCCATAATACTCTTATAATTCGGGGCTTGAACGAAAAGAAGCCCTCCTGGCTTTAAAACTCTCTTAAGCTCATCAATATTCTTTGCCAATCTTGCATCATGCTCTAGCACATCATAACAAGTGATAACATCAAAATAATTATCTTTAAAGGGAATGTTACATAATTCCCCGTCTCTAATCTCCAACCCTGTATTTTTAATCGCCTCTTTCCTAAGAATATTACTGGGTTCAACTCCAAATACACTCCACGACGAATACCGTTTTGTTAAATACTTAAGAAAGTACCCTGTGCCACAACCTATATCCAATAATTTCTTCCCCGAGCTGTATCGCTCTATAAGTGCCATGTGTCGAGCAAAGCGTTGATTTAGCTTCGACCACGCATTTTTATATTCTTGTGTATAGCGTACAGAATACTTTTTTTGGACATACTTAAGCCGCTCTGATTCACTCGTTTTTGTCTGCAGTAAACCGCATTTTACACATTGGATTAGCGCAAACCCACTTATATATCGATAGCTAATAAATTTACTGGTTAAGCATGAGGCGCAGCGAAACATGTTGGTAGTGTAGCATATTTAATTTTTGTGAGACGTTATACATACAAAAACTCTACGAGGGTATATTGTCTAAAATAATTTAGGCCCGCAGGAGAATTGTGTGAAAAGAAACCTGTCCATTCTGTCGGTTTTGTTGACCTTTTGTGCTATTTTATTTTTTCCTTCCTCAATTAGGGCTACTTTACTTTTTATTGATTCATTTTTAGGTGGATTTAACTCTTCCTGGTACGTGCCAGCAGGAGCAGTCATCCCTATATCTTCTTCATTTGGAATCACAGGCGCCGATTCCACAACCTGGAGTGTGATCCAGCTTCCAATAACAGAAAATTATACTTATCAACTTCAATTTGATCTTAAAGTTAATCAAGAAAATACGTCTAACGCTTGGGGCGTTGGCATTTCAAATAACTTAGGTGCGTGGAAATTTGCTGAAAATTGGGGTCAACTATTACAAATACACGACTCAAGTGGAAGTGATAAATTAGTTAATTGGACGAGATCACCTGGTATTCATCACTTTGAAGTGATCGTGTCTCCGGTTGGAAATACTCCATTCATTGTTAAAGAGGACGGCACCCTATTATATGAACTTAATTCTGTTGCAAATTTCAACATCTCCTCTATAGTCGTGTCCATATTGGGTAAAGGCGATTATGAAATGGCAAATTTCGCTTTATCAACATATGAGTCACCCACGCCAACACCGACTATGGAACCAACAATCACACCGACGCCCACTCCTACAAACACCCCTACCCCAACACCAACTCCCACTGCCACACCCACACCGTTCCTTCCGAAGAAAATCGTTATTCTTCACGGAGCCGGGGGAAGCTGGAATAAAGACGCCCTAATGAACTGCAAGACGGATAACTATTCAGGCACATGGTCGCCATGGAAAATTTCCAATTTTGACATATACCAGCCACTCATAAATGCTATCGATGCTGCCGGCTACACCTCAATACCCTACTATTACGACTGGCGTCAAACAGCGGCGAACACAAGTGACAAATTTAATTCGTTCATTTCCGGCAGCCTTGCGTCAAAAGAAAAATTTGACATCGTTGGCCATAGCTTTGGTGGTCTGGTAGCACGGGCATATATAGAATCCAAAAAGGAGAATAGTCGGGTAGACAGACTGCTGACCGTCGGCACTCCGCACCAGGGATCTATTTTTGCATATCCTGCATGGTCTGGCGGCGAAATGTGGCTCGATGACGCATCTATGCGACTTGGCTACACGATTATGAAAATCGGGTGTTTGCGCCGGGGGCTCTCAGCGAGAGAAATGGTAAACAATACATTACCGTCTATTCAAAACTTATTACCGACCTTTGATTATATTCGTGACCTCAAAGGTCAGCTCAAGCCAGTGTCAAAACAGATAGCGAAAAATAATTGGCTCCCCACTCCATTTGAATCACCATATTTTGACACAACGATCAAAACAATTGTCGGCACAGGATATGCCACGCTAAAAACCCTTGAGGTAAAAGGTGCAGGCAAGCTTGATACCAGACTCGGTAATTGGCTGGACGGTGAACCGACGAAAAACAATACATACGGAGACGGTGATGGTACCGTACTTGCGGAGAGCGCACAATTACCTGGCGCGCTACACACGGCACTCCCACTCAGCCACGCGGCTCTTATATACGATTCGCTAGGAATCAACACCATAATCAATCTTCTTAACGGTGATTACGCTACAGAGCCGCTTCACATGAGTAACCAGCAAAACATCAAAATTAAACCGGAGGATAGCATATCAGCGCTTATGATCATTATCGACGGAGCGCGCGCCACACTTATAGATGAAAACGGCAACCGGACCGAGGATTCGGAGGGACAAATCACCATACTTAACCCTCAGGAAAAAACGTATATGCTCGATATATATTCAAAAAAAAGTTGGTGGAAAACAAAATACACAGTATTTGTTATACAACTGTTTGACGACAGTACATTTAAGTGGAAAGAATACAATCGCCATGATCATCTCAAAAAGCGCTTCAAAATACGTTTTGATCACACGCGCAAACACGAGGACATTCTTCAAGACCATTAGCTTCACACATCGGAAGTGTGAAGCTAATAATAAAAAATATGCCTCAACGATTCGTTCCGTTCATAAATGGCGAATACTATCATATCTATAATCGAGGTGTAGAAAAACGTTCTATTTTCACTGACGATCATTGTCGGCAACGATTCATACATATAAGTGAGTACTACTTGTGCGAAAAACCCAAAATGCGTTTTTCACAATTCATGAAATCCTCTATTGAACTTCGAGAACAGTATAAAGAAGACATGAGTTTCCAACCTCGAGGTACTAGCATGATTGCCTACGTCCTTATGCCAAATCATTTTCATTTTCTGTTGCGACAAAACACTAATAGCAGCATATCACACTACATGAAACGAGTTTTGGACAGCTACACCAAATACTTCAATACTCGATACAAGCGAGTTGGTCCTTTATTTCAAGGACAATTCAAAGCAGTCCACATAGACTCAAACAATCAGTTGCTTCACGTGTCTCGGTACATACACCTCAATCCTTATACAAGTCGCATCGTTCATTCAATGTCTGGTCTGTTTAAATACCCCTGGTCTTCTCTTAGAGATTATGTGAAACGAGGCGATACGCAGTTGGATACAGAACCTATCCTTTTGTCCTTTACCAAACAAAATTCTTATATGGAATTTATTCGAAACCAAGCGGATTATCAGCGTAACTTACATAATTTAGAGCACTCGCTTATTGAAAAAGTACATCATTAGCTTCACACTTCCGATGTGTGAAGCTAATGATAAAACCGGGAACACCGAAATCATGGATTTAAAAAGGCACCTCTTGATCTTCCAAACCACTCCTGTATAATCCGTATAAATTATCTGCCTGCATGAAGGAGGAACTAGTATGAAAGGTATACGCATCAAACAGCAGCCGGGCATGGTCCGAGCCGCAGGCCGCAAACGCCACAACCGCGCGCTCCGTGAAGAACAGCTGGCAGGAGAAGCCATGCAGCTTGGCATCTCGGTTCGTGAACACAAGCAGAACCAATACGAAGAAGTACAGGAGATCAGGAAGCACCCGCCGCTTACTCCTGATTGGGTAAATCCCTGGGCAACACGCAGATAATATTACACTCTCTGCTGCGGCCGCACATACACCACTTCGTGTCCCATGAACACGTGGTCCATACCCGTGTTTTCCGCTATACGGAATTTTATCCTGTCGCGTATGGAGCGGACCTCGCCTTCAAAAAATACCCGCTCACACTTGGAACAGTACAGTCTGGTAAGTGCCGGACCTTCTTTTTTCGGCGCGTACAGCACGGTTTGGAATACTTCATGGAAAAGTTTTTCTTCCGGCTGCCAGCGTAATGGTCTGTGTGCGCGCATTTCCACGCATTGTACGCCGCAGATTCGTGTTGTCAATCAGGCAACGCGTTATAACGCAGGAGTCGCAGACGGAGTTGCGGTAGGCGCTTTGGGTGTGTGGGTAGGCGGCAGCGGGCATTCTCCGCTCCATAATCCCCTCTTTTCCTCTACCGCCAGACGCTGTGCTTCTATAAACCGCGCCTGATACTTCACATCCGGCGGGTACGTACTCACCTGCGCGTACCCTTCGCGCACCAGTGCTTCATTTATCATCGTGTCCCCGATCCAGACAAACCGCAGCAGCCGGCCGTATTTATCGCGCGCTGATACGTCTTTTTCCAATTCTACCCGTTTACCCTGCACGAGTTCTTTGTTTTTTGCCGAGGCCTCCTTGCCGAAACACTCTACCGGGCGGTTGGGCGCTACCGTTTCGGGTGTATTGACGCCGATATAGCGCACAATCTCTCCCCCCTCGATTTTGATCGTGTCGCCGTCAACCACACTCACAACCGTTGCAAATACTCCTCCGTGCGTCGCGGCGGGTGTCGCCGACGGACTAGCCACAGCAACCCCGGGAGTCGGCGTACTCTGCTGATTTGAACCCGGCTGCTGCGGATAGTACTGCGAAAACAGGGTGTATGCGGCTCCCGCCAATAAAAGGATAATCGCGCTTATCTGTACGGCCCGTTTTTTCCCGGTAAACGGACGCAAAAGTGTAACGAGGATATTCTTCATAACGCTACTTTACGCATTATATGACGATTAGGGAAACAACTTCAAAAAAAATAAGGGGAAAATTTAATTACTTGCGGCTCTTGCCCAACGGGATAACACGGTACCTCGTTTCGGGTTTAGAAATCCCGTCGTATCCAGACGCTCCGCATTCTCATCCGGAGAAGCGCCGTATGCCCGTAACTGTGCACGCCACGCATGCTTCTCACCCATAAAATATGCTAACCCGAACGGATATTCCTGTCGGCCGGTATGCGGCATAAGCGCCTCGTAATGCTGCGTCATTTCCGGGGTCATCGGAGAAGCGACCAAATACAGACCGCTCCGCAAGCGACGCAGCTCACCTTCTACAAACCGCAGGGGGTGCTTGCGGAATTGTTTGGAAACTTCGGCTAACATCGCCGAAAAAATCATGGGGTCATGCGAACGCTCTGCATGCACAATAAGCCCGCGTATCGCTTCTTCTTCCCGGATGGTAAACCGCTCAATACCTGCCATAAGGCGTAAATATATACTAACCGGAAAACAAAATCAAACTATAGGGTAATAAACGCTGCGCGGGGCCTTGTGTCATTGTCATGCGCATGCGGCTGGTGGACCCGAGAGGACTTGAACCTCTGACCTTTTCAATGTCAATGAAACGCTCTAGCCAGCTGAGCTACGGGTCCTTGGAAAACTTAGTTATTATACCTTCTTTTCCCCCGCTTGACCACCTACATACAGTACACTACACTAAAAATACGTATGTTTAAATTGTTGGGAAAAGCACTAGCTGCGCTGTTTGATTTTCTGCAGGGAATCGTCGCTATTGCAGCAGTTATGGTCATGGTATATCTGTTCATTATGTCTCCGCAGGAAGTCAGCGGACATTCCATGGAACCCAATTTCCAGAACGGCGACTATATCCTGACCAACAAAATCGTCTACAAGATGAAAGACCCGCAGCGCGGAGATATCGTCATCTTCAAATCCCCCTCCAACAAAGACGTAGACTATATCAAACGCGTCATCGGACTGCCGGGAGAAACGGTGATGCTGAGCAAACAGAAATTTTATATCAACGGCAAGCTGCTCGAAGAACGGTATAACTACAACAAACCGGTTTATGGAGAATCGTTCATGCAGGAAGACGAAGTCATAGAAGTTCCCCAGGATCATTATTTCGTCGTCGGTGATAACCGCCCCGGAAGTTCCGATTCACGGGAATTCGGACCGGTGTCCAAATACGACTTTATCGGACAGGCGTTTTTACGGTACTGGCCGACGAAGTCATTTGGAGTTCTCCCCCACCCCACGTACGATTTCTAAACCGTATCATTGCATTTGGGCTGTTTATCCCGCGATACACCGTATAACGTAAATGTAACCGGGAAATTCTACGGAGAAAGTTATTTCTTCCCTGCGAGCTGTTCGTGCACGTGTTTGAGGGCCTGGCTGGTCGTTTCCAGATTTCCCCGGATGACGAACACCAGACGTGCTTCTACTTTGGACTGCGTGATCTTTACCAGGCCGTTGACGGACTGTGCCAGGTCTTTGGCAATCGCATCCAACTCATCGGAGTGGATCCGTTCTATCTTGTGAGCCGGCTGCTGGTCGGAATTTGCTTTCAAACGGCGTGCCAGATCTTCTGCCCTGCGCACGGACGCGCTTTCCGACAATATCGTTTTGTACGCATCCACCATCAGCTTTACGTCGTTAAGGCCTGCAATGGCCCGAGCGTGCCCTTCGCTGATCGCGCCGGATACCAGTCCGTCTTTGATCGCGTCTGGCAATGCCAGCAACCGCATGGTGTTGGACACATAGGATTCGCTTTTCCCTATCCGTTTGGCAATCATGGTGACTGCCAGGCCGAATTCTTCGATCAGACGCTGGAATGCGAGTGCACGGTCGATAGGGTTTAAGTCTACGCGCTGTACGTTTTCGACAAGCGCCATTTCCAGCATTCCCTTAGCGGATGTTTCTTTGATGATGACGGGAACCGTCGTAAGTCCTGCAACTTTGGATGCTCTCCAGCGGCGTTCTCCGGCGATGATCTGGTATCCTGCGGGCGTTTTGGCGATGACGAGCGGCTCGATAATGCCGTGTTCTTTGATGGAATCGACCAGGTCAGCCAGTTGCTCGGGATTGATCATACCCCGCGGTTGCAGCGGGTTGGGTTGCAGAAGATCCAAATCTAAATGCAGAATCTGTTGGGTATCAGCCATTTATTTTTCGTTCGAGGGCAAGACCGAGACGTACCGTTTACCGCGTTTCGTGATAAAAGCTACTACTCCGGCTGCTGTTGCGAATATAGTGAAATCCTTGCCCATATCCACACCGGTTCCCGGATAAAACTTCGATCCTTTTTGCCGTACGATGACATTGCCGGCAATGGCGCGTTGTCCGCCGTAGATTTTCACTCCCAACCGTTTCGATACGGAATCTTTATTTCCTTTTGCTGTACCGCCTGCTTTTACGTGTGCCATAATTAGTTCTTTTGAAAAATATAAAATTCTCTTCGTACGACCGCTTGCGGGCGACCATACTCTATAGGTCCAGTGAGGAGAGTATATCCGAGGCTTTCACATCTGTCAACAACTTTTTTCACGCGGAGTACTCTGCCGTTTGCCATATACGATGGCATTGCCATGACAATCCGCGCGCCGGGTTTGAGTAAATTTGCCCATTCACGGAGTGATCCGATATATAATTTTTCCAGTCCTTTGAGAATATTTTTTACCCGTTCGGGCGTTAAATCGGCTGCATCTTTGCTGTCTACCGGCTCCCCCATGAACGGCTCGGTCGCAATAGCGTCGATACTTCCGGGAGTCAGATGGGTACCAAGATGCGTCGCGTCAGAAACGAAGACATTAGCATACAGCGGAGTTGCAGACGGATATGTATGACGCAGCCATTCAAGATTTTTTTTGGCATGCGCGACCGCAGTTTCGGAAATATCGCTCCCGACGGTATTTGCCCCGCGCAGAAGCGCTTCCGCAAGAATTGTTCCGACACCGCAATACGGATCCAGCAGCATGGGATGGTAATCCGGGGCCAGAGAGCCGCCGGAAAGAGCCACGTTTACAATCATGCGGGCTACTTTCGGGGGCAGCATGCCCGCTTTGGGATCCGGCTCCGGGCGTCCGAAATCCCGCGTGTTCCAATCTTCGAAATCCTGCACCGCACGGGTAACTCCGACCAGATATCCCGTTTCCGTACCGATTACGATCAACTCCGTAATCTGCTGTTTGGACACGACGACGCTGGAAAGCGTCTCATGTTGCTTCGTTTCTACATAGCGGGCCGAAATTCCGCGTGCGGCAAGCTGTTTTTTGAACACTGCCAGGACGGATGTACCCATATGCGCTTTTCCGTACGTGCTGATACCAAATGTCAGATGTCCGTTTTCTGCATGATGTTCCAGTTCAGTAAGCAGCGCGTCCGTATCCAGTTCCGGCATAGTACCGGTAATTTCCACGATTTTTACCGTGCCGCCCAGCAGATGAATCATTTCGCTCGCATCCACGGCCTTTGTGACCATAGCAACGCTATCCATGATTCTCGTGGCCTCAGGATAAAAAGATTGGAGTTCTAGGAAAGAGAGGTGTGGAGTTCGTCCGAATATAAAAACGGTTTGTTTCATGCCTCAGGCAACCGTCAGGATCTCCAGGCGGGTAAGTTGTGCTCTGAATCCTTTTGCCCGTCGGTAGTTTACCTTGGATTTAAAGCGGTGAATATCGATCTTATCGCCTTTTTCCTGTGCCACGATCTTGGCGGTCACTTTGTGACCTTTCACGACCGGCTTGCCTACTTCCGGCTTTTTCCCGTCGGAAACGAGCAGGATATCTGCCAATTCGACTGTATCCCCGACGGCCCCGTCCATCTTATCGACGACGATGACGTCTTTGGCGGATACTTTGAACTGTTTGTTACCGACTCGTACTACAGCGAACATAGGCTCATATTATATCGCTACTGACTACCCAATTGCAATGCTTCCTTCGTCCCGGGCGTTTCTCCGTAATGCCAGAAGCAGTCCGAACGCCACACACAACGACAATATGGAGCTCCCGCCGTAGGAGACAAACGGCAGCGTAATCCCGGTCACCGGGATAATCCCCATATTCATACCGGCGTTTATGACCACCTGTGTGATAAGCACGCCGAACAGCCCGATCGTATAAAAAAACACAAACGGACTCCCGATCGACCCGCGTAAATACGGGCGCAACAGTTGCCATAGGAGCACACCGTACAACAGGAGCAGCAGCAGCCCTCCGAAAAATCCAAGCTCCTCAACCAGGGTCGCAAATATGAAGTCTGTGTGATATTCCGGCAGAAACCGCAGATGACTTTGCGTTCCCATACCCAATCCCCGTCCAAACAGTTGCCCGCTTCCGACGGCTATCATAGCCTGCAGCGCATTATAGCCGGCTCCTTGCGGATCTATGGCAGGATTCAGAAAGGTAAATATACGCGACTTCTGATAATCCGCCAGCGCGTGCCAAAATACCGGGAATCCCAATGTGCCGATGACTCCTCCGAGCGCAAACAGGATAAGCGGGAACCCGCCTGCGACCATCATGGCAAGCCATGACGACGCATAGACGATAGAGGTACCCAAATCCGGCTGACGGAATACCAGAAGAAACGGCACGGCAAACAATCCGACATGAACCGCCAGCCAACGGAACGAACGCGGCGTGTAGGTCGCTGCTGCCCGGGCAAACGCTAAAATCAGCAATGGCTTAACAATCTCCGACGGCTGCAACTGCGCGCCTGCAATGAAAATCCACCGGGACGAGCCTCTGATAGGTTCACCGAAATATGAAGCGATCAAAAGCAGGATAGACAACACATATCCGTACGGCGCAAACCACCACAATATGATTGCATCCAGTCCCGAAAAAAACCAAATGATTGCGCTTCCGATAAGCAGGAAGAGAAGCTGCTGCCAAAACAGAGAAGCATTCGTCGTAAGCAGCACAAACAGTCCTACCAATCCCAACAGCAGAAGGGGCAAAAAAATCACCCAGTCTGTTTGGTGCTCTTTCCCGCGGTAACTATGTCCGTAAGGGTACCCCATGTGATCGAATCCGCAAGCGTTTCCCGCTGTATGTCGGGAAGCAGTGCTTCCAGACTTGTTTTATACGTTTCGGGCAACACGAGAGTCACCCGCTCATCTATTCTACAGCCTTTTTCTTTCCGAAGCATTTGGATTTCGCGGATAAGCTTGCGCGCATCGCCTTTCGCTTTCAGTTCCGGCGTAATATCCGTATCAAATTCGATAGACATCTCTTTCTCGGTTTTGGTAATCGTTTCCTCTACGACATTTAACTCGTTACCTAATACACGCAGCCAATCAGAAGACATTTCAGGATGCTCGGATACGTATACCGTCACTTTTTGCAGCGGTTGGCGGACCGGAATACCCAGTTCCTTGCGTTTGGCGTGTCCGGCCTCTACTACTTTCCGGACAAATGCCATGCGCGCTTCCAGCTCATCATCGACGAGGCTGTCATCCGATTTCGGCCAATCAGCCAAATGCACGGATTCCTCGCCTGTCAGATTCTTATATATCTCCTCCGTGATAAACGGGATAAGCGGAGCAAGTGCTTTGGTATATTCGGTTAATACCGTCCACAATGTCTGATATGCTTCGTTTTTGTCGTCGCCCGCCGATGCACTGGGGCCTACGCGGTCGCGGATACGGCGCACATACCACTGCGACAGATCGCGCATGAAATTCCACGCCTCATCCACAATCTCCGGCGTATCGTATGCTTCATACCCATTGATTGTCATATTTTTGATACTGCGGTGCATTTTCGACAGTATCCATTTATCCATGAGGTGATTCGGTTTTGTGACACCTGCTGCCGGCTGCCACGCATCGATACTCGCATACGTCACGAAAAAGTTATAGACGTTCCAAAGCAGGAGCAGCGTACCCCGCACCTGATTACGGTAATCAATCTCCGATATACGGATATCTTCTCCGTGCATGACGGGAGTTCCCAGCAGATACAGACGCAATGCGTCTCCGCCGTATTTTTTCAGCATTTCTTTGGGATCCGGATAGTTTCCGTAATTTTTACTCATCTTGCGTCCGTCCGTTCCCAAAATTACTCCCGTGACCACGACGTTTTTAAACGCCGGACGGTCATAGAGAGCGGTAGAGATGACATGCAGCACATAAAACCACGCGCGGATCTGTCCTGTGTACTCCACGATGAAATCCGGCGGGAAAAACTCGTCGAGTTTCACGGTTTCATCAAACGGAAAATGACGCTCGGCAAACGACGCGCTCCCTGCCTCTATCCAGCTGTCCAGCACTTCCGGTACGCGGACCGATGTCTTGCCGCATTCGCGGCACACAACCTTCACGTCATCGATTTCCGGTTTATGCAGGTCGGTAATTTTTTTACCCGACGCTTGTTCCAATTCCGCTATCGAACCCGCGACAAACCGGTGTCCGTCGGGGCATTCCCATACCGGCACCGGACTTCCCCAATACCGGCTGCGCGAAATACACCAATCCGGTGCGTTTTCCAGACTCTTTAGGTATCTGCCGAGCTTGAAATGATCCGGATACCAATGTACCGACTCGTTGGTCGCTTTCATGCGTTCTTTGAGTCCCTGCACGTTTACGTACCATGCGTTTTGCGGCGCGTAATACAAGCGGGTATGGCAGCGCCAGCAGGTAGGTACGGCATGCGTATACTGGTCCACGCGGTACACGAGTCCCCGCTTTTCCAGATCTTCCAGTACCATAGGATTGGCATCCAGATAAAACGTACCGGCATAGCCCGTCACTTCCGGCTTCATGACACCCTCTTCGTCCACATGCAACACAAGCTGCACGTTTTCTTTCTGCATCACCGCCAAATCTTCTTCGCCGTAGGCTGCTATCGTGACGATTCCCGTTCCCTCATCGGCTGTGACAAACTCGCCGGGGATCACGACATGTGCATTTTTTCCTTGTTCTACGTTGTAATACGTGAAGTGCGGCACAAACGTCTTGCCGACCAGTGCACTCCCCGGAAATTCCTCCAGAATCGTGTACGGGTCTGCCGTAAGCATGGCCAGCGTCGTTTTGGCGAGAATATATTTTTTGCCGTTTTGTTCTACTTTGACGTATGTAAGTGTGGGGTGCACTGCGAGCGCCGGAGTGGCCAGCTTGTTCCACGGCGTCGTCGACCATGCCAAAAGATAGGTATCTTTTTCATCGGTAAGCTGATATTTGTATACGGCGGTTGCTTCCGTTACTTCCTTATAGTTATCCGGGTCCATCGCGACTTCGAAATTAGATATCGGCGTGACACAGTGCGGACAGTACAATGACACGCGCATGCCTTTGTAAATCAGCTGTTTTTCGTACATTTGCTTAAACACCCACATCACCGATTCCATATACGGCGTGTCCATCGTTTTGTATGCATGTTGGAAGTCTACCCATCGGGCAATATGGTCCACATACCATTCCCATTCTCCGGAAACGTTCTGCACGTATCCCTTGCATTCATCGATAAAGCGCTTAATGCCTACTTTTTCCTCGATATCCTTTTTACGCTTGATACCGAGCTTCGTTTCTACTTTGTTTTCTGCCGGCAACCCGTGACAATCCCAGCCCCATACGCGGCGCACGCGGTACCCTTTCATCGTCCAGTACCGGGGGAATAAATCTTTGGGAATGCTGGACAACAAGCTGCCGTAATGCGGCAAGCCGGTGATAAACGGCGGGCCGTCCAAAAACGTCCAGGTCTTGTTTTCCGGGCGCATGGATACGGATTTTTCAAAAATCTTTTCCTGTTTCCAGTACGCGAGAATCTCCTCCTCCAGTTCGGGGAAGTTGATATTCGGTTTCACCGCGGTAAATGTATGTGTTTTTGCCATAAAAAAACCGTTCTCCATTTCAGTATATACCGAAAGGACGAACGGATGTTCGTGGTACCACCTTCGTTGCTTCTTGATTACTGCTGTTACGGGCGTACCCGGGGAATTCTACTCTCCTTTGTGGGGATTTCTTTTCCCAGCTTCCCCGCTGATAACGGGGTTTTACGACGCTTCTACAACCAGTAGTATACCACATGCCCTGACACGTGGGTATCTCAAGCACGAAGAATTTATTGACACAAATCATAAATTATCCCTATACTACGCGCCGTATGGGATACCGAACTGTCGCAAAATGGGAAATAGATATGACCGGCGTGCAAAACGCCGGAGGGTGGAGAGAATTTTTTGGATTTAATCATTTGTCAGAAGAATTCGGGATAAAATTCCGTGAAAGGGAAATCCGGTTCATCGTCCGTACATCGGATCTCATGACATTAACCGAAATTGAGCACATTCTTCCGTCGCTTGCCCGGGCGAGATACCGGTACCATCACCGGTACGGAACCGGAAACGAATACAACAGGGATACGGAAGATATCGACCTATCGGAGCGGCTGGAAAATTTCGGCGTCCGTTTACCCGGCTGGCTGCGGTGACAAATCTTCATCGAGTTCCGGTTACCTGTCTTTTTTCCCGGTGCGCTTGATGTGCTTCTTCTCAACTTCGGGTTTTCTGATGATACGCTGGGGACGCTCCCGTTCCGGTCCGCGTATTTCGATGCGCGTATCAGTTTTCTGATGTCTTTGTTGGAATTCGACGCTCATCGATAAGATAATTTCGTTTCCCCCGCCGGAGCAGTAATAGCGGAGAAACAATTATTGCTTCAATGAATTCAAAAAACCGCTGACGATAGCTAGTACGATTGCCGCAAAGAGTGCCGTGCCGAAACCGTCTACTTTAAATCCCGGCACGAGGCTGCTGGTGATAAGAACCAAAACAGCATTGATAACAAGGGTAAATAATCCTAAAGTCAGAATATTTATCGGGAGCGTCAGAATAAGAAGTATAGGCTTGATCACAACAGACAGTATGCCCCACACGATGGCGATAACCAGAAGCGCGGACCACCCGCTGATCGTAATACCGGGGATCAGGTACGCGGTGACATAAAAAGCAGCCGCATTGATCAGTAACTGCATGAACATATTCTTAGTATATACACCTGATACCAAAAAAACTACTTAACTCCGCTGTCGTAGGAATGCGGGGATGTCGAATTCATCCTCTTCCGGCGGTGTTTCATCCGCTGGAGGCGTGAATGTAGCCGGAGGCTGCTGCTTTATGGGCTGCTCAATCGGAACCGGAGGAACTGCAGGCCGGGTAAACGATGCCGCTCCCCGCGGATACGCGTAGCGCGGATCAGTGCTTGCCGGTTTGCCGGTCAACTCGCGGAGACGTTTTTTCGTCTCGTCAAATCCTGTCGCAATCACGGTAATTTTGATCTGATCGACCAATTTCTCATCGATGATAGCGCCGAAAATTATGTTTGCATCGGGATCGACGGCAGACGAAATCAGTTTGGCCGCTTCATCGACTTCGGCCATCGTCAGATCATTGCCTCCGATGATGTTAAACAATACACCTTTGGCTCCCTCGATCGTCGTTTCCAACAGCGGAGACGCTACCGCAGTCCGGGCTGCAGTGGCCGCCCTGTTTTCTCCCACACCGGTACCGATTCCCATGAGCGCGCTTCCGGCATTTGTCATGATTGCGCGCACATCAGCAAAGTCCACGTTGATAAGCCCAGGCATCGTGATGAGATCGGAAATACCCTGCACGCCCTGCCCCAGAACGGAGTCTGTTACCCGAAATGCTTCTACCAGTGTCATTTTTTTGTCGATGACTTCCAGTAACCGCTGATTCGGGATGACGATAAGCGTATCCACTTTGTCTTTAAGATTGGCGATTCCCTCTTCGGCAGACACCATGCGGCGCGTGCCCTCGAAATGGAACGGCTTTGTAACGACTGCCACGGTAAGCGCTCCCAGTTCTTTGGCAATCTCGGCAAATACGGGAGTTGCCCCGGTGCCGGTTCCGCCGCCTTCTCCGCAGGTTAAAAACACCATATCGCTGTCGCGCATGTATTCGGCAATTTTTTCTCGGGATTCTTCTGCTGCTTGTCGCCCGACATCCGGACTTCCGCCCGCGCCCAATCCCCGGGTCAGATTTTCACCGATCTGAATTTTATTCTGCGCCTGGGACAAAAGGAGTGCCTGTGCATCGGTGTTGACGGAAATGAAATCCACCCCGTTGATCTGGTTGTTGATGATCATGGAGTTTACGGCATTGCTGCCGCCGCCGCCGATACCGACAACTTTTATTTTGGCAAACCGTGCTAAGTCAGGTTTAATGAGCATAGATAAAAAGAATATGTAATGATTCCATCAGGGGCAAGTCTGAGGGGGGCGGGTATTTGTCAGGGCAAGAATGACTTTACCAGATCGACCAGCTTTCCGGCAAGTCCTTTCACTTGTGCAGAACTTCCGATCTTTCCGAATCCGGATAACAACGAGCCTGATGATTCACTTTTACCCGTCGTATTCCCCCAAAGCAATAATCCGACTCCGGTCGCATACGACGGCGTCATGATTTCGTCGATCAGTCCGGTAATCCGCTGCGGCATACCGATATGCACCGGCATAGCCAGATTTCTGCGCGCTGCCTCAACTGCGCCGACCGTGAGCGAGCCTCCGCCGGTCATCACGACACCCGACGGCGTCATGCCGCCGAAACCGCTGCGTTTGATTTCCAATCCTACCATGGTAAATATTTCATTCAGCCGCGGTTTTATGATGCCCTCGATCAGTGTTTTCCGGGAAATGGTTCGCATCCCCTCCGGCAATCCCAAATCCGATACGTCGATTTCGTCGTCTTTGTCGCCTTTGCCTTTCGGCTTGTCTTCATCGCCCGTTATCGGCGCTTTCGGAAGTAACCCCAACCGCAGTTTAATTTTTTCTGCGCTTTCCAGGGAAACACGCAGGCCGGCTGCCAAATCTTTGGTGATGTTGATTGCTCCTACCGGAATAACGGACGAATACGACAGTGCGCCCTCGACAAAAATCGCGACATCGGTGGTTCCTCCGCCGATATCGACCAATACGACACCGAGCTCCCGTTCCGTATCGGAAAGAGTGGCTGTCGCCGATGCCAAACCGCTGAATGCAATCCCTGCTACTTCCACACCCAACTCACTCACGCATTTGTGCAGATTCCGTATCGCTGTCGCTCCTCCGGTCACAAGATGTGTCTCTACCTCTAGCCGGACGCCGCCCATACCTACCGGGTCTACAATCCCTTCCTGGCCGTCTACGCTGTAGCCGCGCGGCAGCACATGGAGAATTTCCCGCGATGTGGGGAGCTGCACTGCTTTGGCAGCGTCAATCACCCGTTTGACGTCGGATGCGACGATTTCTTTTTCCGGTTCCGAAACGGCAACTACTCCGTGGGAATTGAGCGATGCGATATGGGAACCCCCGATACTGACAAACGCCTGTGCGACAGACGCGCCTGCCATGCGTTCCGCAGCTTCCAATGATGCGGAAATCGCTTCTGTGGCTTCTTCGATATTTACGACCTGGCTTTTCCGGAGTCCGCGGCTGGGAGATGAGGATACGCCGATGATACGGGCGTCGCCTTCTTCAGAAATTGTAGCTATCAGCGTTACAATTTTAGAGGAACCGATGTCGATTGCGGAGAGGATTCTATCGCGTGCCATAAAGAGCTTTCTGGTGTTATTAGTTTGTGATGACCGGCTTGTCATGCCGCAGGTCAATCACAGTGGGCAGTGTACCTTTTATTCTAAACCCCTCTACAATTGTTTGTAAAGTATCTGCTTTCACGCTCATGTCGCCGATTTGAGGAAGAAATATGTTTGTATGTCCGCTTATGGCCTGTATTGCCATGCTATCCCGCTCAAAAATACGGGAAACCGGAGGCGATCCGTTCAGCTGTTTTATAAAAGCGAGCGCGGATAATACGCCCGGATGCCGTACCGTGCTGCCGATAGAAAGAATCCCGGCCCGGAATTCCAGCGTGGGGTACCCCTGGGCGTCGGATACCCCTCCCAATACCAATCCGTGTTCGTCGAGCGCATATACATTCCCCTCGCTTCTCAGCACTACAAACACATTTCTTCTGACCAGATGAACGATCAGCGTATCGGGAAAGCGTTTCTCAAACCGTACATCAGCAAGTAACGGATAATTATTGAGGAGGTCAGCCCGCAGTTTATCCGTGGGCAAAAACAATAAATTTTTTCCGATTTTGGTCTTATCCAGCTCTATGCTCATGAGCGGCGCGTCCACGATGACGTCTTTTATGGTAAACACACGGACGACGAGCAGAGCAAAAGCAGCAGCCAGCAGAACAATCCCGATAACTCCGGCGGCAATCCTGAGCATTCGTCTGATCGTATATGCGTGGAGTCGTGATGCCATGAATTGTATTACCCGTTCAGCACGTCAGAAATCACACGGACAAAACGCGCTGCCCCGTCGTGCGGAACGGTTTTAGCAAACAGCGTAGCTTTTTTAGTCCGTTCCGGCAGTTGGGCAATCAGCGTACGGATATTCCGTACCAATGAAGACTCGTTGAGGTGCTGCTGTTCCAATATCAGCGCGGAGCCTGCGGCTTCCAATATTTTTGCGTTGTAATACTGCTCATTTCCTGCAGCCCACGGCAGCGGAATAAACAATGCAACTTTCCCGGAAACGGCTACTTCGGTTACTGTATTTGCTCCTGACCGTCCGGCAATCACAGATGCATGGTGCAGCAAGTAGCTGTATGCGTCCGTCGTTACGAACGGCACCGGGATATACCGCGCACGCACCGACACGTCCAGCTCTTTTTTCATCTCATCCGCCCGGGCGACGGAAATCCTTCCTACCTGATGCACTACCGTAAATGTTGTCACAAGCTGCGGCAACGCCCAGAACACAACGTCATTTATGCTGGTCGATCCGGTATTGCCTCCCACGATAAACAAAAGCGGCAATGAAGTATCCAGTGCGAACGGTGATTTTTTCGGAGGATGAAGTACTTCTTTCCGGATGGGAAGCCCCGTCACCGTCACATCGGCTTTCCGGGGAAATCCCGAAACCGTATCGGGAAACGTCACGCATAATTTCGTCGCCACGCGCGCGATGATACGATTTGCGAGTCCCGGCCGGGTCGTCTGCTCATGTGTGACTGTCGGGATCCGCAGTGCCGACGCCGCCAACACAACCGGCAATCCGACATACCCCCCGAATGAAACGACGACGGACGGTTTTTCCCGATATATGTGCCACAGCGCCTGGATACATCCCACGGGAATTTTGAAAAAAGCGGTTACGGCAGCAAGACCGCCTTCACGCTTGAGCCTTCCGGCCGTAAGGCTGATAAATTTGATACCCATTCCCGTAACCAGCCGGTATTCTTCCGAATGGGTATCCTGTCCTTCCAGAGCAATTTTCCGGCCGGCAAATACAATGGTCCATGAAGGAAATGTACTGCGTATCTCCTCTATCGTGGCCAGTGCCGGCGTGATATGTCCGCCGGTCATCAGAATTTTTTTATGAGGATCTGTTGTTTTCATGTATTTTTTTTGCTGATGTTGTATACGATTCCTAACGCGCCCAACGTAATGACAAGGTTAGACCCACCGTACGAGATAAGCGGCAGCGGTACTCCGGTAAGCGGCAGCAATGCTACCATGGACCCGATGTTGATAAGCGTTTGTGCACCGATCCATGACCCGATACCGAGCGCCAGCATTTTTCCGAACGGCTCATTGACTCTGCGCGCAATTTTAAAACAGCGCCATACCAGAAACAAAAACAACAAAATCACGATTGCCGCCCCGACAAATCCCGTTTCTTCTCCTAATATAGCAAATATTGAATCCGTATTTGCTTCCGGCAGATATTCGTACTTCTGACGCGACTTCCCCAGTCCCACACCAAACAGGCCGCCGCTCCCCAGCGCGAGAATCACCTGCCGGATCTGATACGAAGATCCGAGCGGATCCGCATCAGGATTTAAAAACGTGAGTACCCTGCGCATCCTATACGGGTGCGAAATAGCAAGCCCGCCCACCCCCAAAAGTAACACGGGGAGCAACATCACAAAATGCATAATCGGAGCTCCCGAGAGAAAATACAGCGCGACGGCCGTCACCAGAATCGTCACGGCAGTTCCCAAATCCGGCTCTATAACGACGAGGCCTACCACCATACCGATAAGCAATACGAATGCGAGCAGTCTGCCCCGTTCTTTTGTGGAAAACCACGCGGACAGATAAATCACCATCGTGAGTTTAGCCAGTTCCGCAGGCTGTACGATAAAAATCCCAAAGTTCAGCCACCGGTGCGCCCCGAGCGCCCGCACGCCGAATCCCGGAATAAATACGGCAAGGAGCAATACCAGGGTAGCAAGCAACATCGGCACGGCAAATTGCCGGTATATGGTATGCGGTATCCGTGAAAGGATACCGAATGCCAGAAAACCTAAAACCAGCCACTTCACCTGTTCACGGACAAAATAATACGGATTCGCAAAATCCCGAAGTGCTATGGCGACGGAAGAGTCATACACCATGAGTATGCCGATCCCTGCCAATATAACCGTCGCGGCAAACAACCACCTGTCTCCTACACCCGTCGGTTTGGTATGCCGTATTCCCCCGTGTTTATCTTTGGGGCGAAGCAGTGTAGTAAATATATTCATGAATGTTCCGGAACCCGAAATGGCTTAATTGAGGAGTGCTAACCACAATCCGAACATGGCAAGCACAATCGCGAGAATCCAAAACCGCATGACAATTTTCGATTCCGGCCACCCCTTAACCTGCAGCCACAAATGAAGCGGTGCTGCCGCAAAGACTTTGCGTCCCGTAATTGATTTGGCTACCAGCTGGATGAGGGACGATGTCACCTCGATGACAAAAATTCCTCCGATGACAACGAGTGCGGGTGTTTTCCCCAAGATAAGCCCCACGACCGCAAACGTCGCCCCGAACGATAACGCACCCACGTCTCCCATAAAAATACGCGATGGCAGCACGTTAAAGTACAAAAATGCCAGCATGCCTCCGATCCACAGCGCGATAAATATGGATAATACCGTATCCAATATAGATGCAGACAAAAACCAAAATGCAAACAACGCAATCACGAGCGCCCCTGCCGAAAGGCCGTCGAGTCCATCGGTAATGTTAAATGCGTTCGCAAACGCGATAATGACAAACACGGCAAACGGGATATACCACCACCCCAGATGAAATACACCCAATAGCGGCACGTGGAATATCCCGATCTTCAAATCGTGGACCAGCCAAAATCCGATAATACCCGCCAGCACGATTTCCAGAATCAGTTTGTGGCGCAAACGCAGACCGAAAAAACCGTTTTTCACCCAGGCGAATGTTTTTTTGGTATCGTCGAGCAGACCGAGCAGTCCGAAAGAAATAAACGTAAACAGCAGAATTTTTACCTCGCTGGCCATGGGGTATACCGAAGTCACCGGAACCCAAAAATAGTACATAAGCATGAGAATGACCGGCAACAGCAATGTTGTAAGCACGATGATGAGCAGACCTCCGCCGACCGGGGTTCCTGCTTTGTGGTGATGGAATTTATCGAACAACGGAGTACGTTTATTAAACATATCCCGGGTGACCTGCTGCAAGCGCTGCAGCCGCAGATGATACAAAAGCTTGATAAACGGAATAAACAGCACGCTGTGCGCAAGCCAGGAAAATAATACGACCCCAAGGAGTAATTGCATAAATTTACAGTCCGAACCGTTGAATTAGCTTCGGCCCCAATATAAAAGCGGCCACAACAAGCGCTCCTATGGCTACCGTAAGCATCATCCCTGCCGCGACATCTTTTGCTATTTTGGCATCAGCACGCCATTCTTTGGTAATCAGATCCGTCATCGCTTCAAGCGAAGTATTTATAAGTTCCGCCGAAAGTCCCAACACGATAGTAAATACGATCACTACCCATTCGATCGGGCTCACCCCGAGAAACCAGCATAAAAATAGCGCAACAAACGACAGCGCTATATGAACCCTGAAATTCGGCTGCGTGGTTACGGCCCATCCTAATCCGCTGAATGCGTTTTTAAACGAAATATGGTGCTGCTCCAAAATCTTTTTCATATCCTGATATATGCGTTATCAGCCTCCGTTATAGTATAGAAAGTCAGAAACGAAAATACAAACCGGCCCGGTTTATCTTCCTAATCATATCCCTTGAGCATTCTTCGTATCGTCTCGATGGTTCTGGTTATCCGGTACAGGGGCGAAACCGGCAAATCCTGCGCATGCAGGTATTCGACCAGCCGGCCTCCGAAACCGGTTTTGAACAACGTTATCCCCCGCCACGGGTGTTTTGGACTGTTTTGAGGAGCAATTCCCCAAAAATTGTACACGTTCATTCCCCGTTTTTTAGCTTCAGTGATCGCTTCCCACTGGATCGCGTACGAAACCGGAGATTTAGACGGCAACGACGCTCCGTGATGGTAAATTGCTTGGTTCCCGTAATACAGAATGATTGCGGAACCGATGGTTTTTCCATCCGCTTTTCCCACATACAGCATCGCCTGTTTTTGCCCGGCAAACACTTCAAACTCTTCCCGGATACCGCCATGCGGCACGAACCCGTGACGCGTACTGGTCGACGTGTAGAGATCAAAAAACTCCGTAAGGTGCTTGGGGTCCGTTGTGGAATATACCTGAATCTGTTCTTTGGCCGCCCGTCTGATCTCATAGCGCGTCGTCTTCCTCATAGCGGACAGGAGCTGTTCTTCGGAAGCCCCCAAATCCAATACCCAGCAATATTCGCCGTCCATGCGGTGAATTGATGCGGGGAGCAACCCGAACGACCGGAAAAATGCCTGATTGGCGGACGTATCTTCTACGAGCGGATTAAGCCGCACGAACCAGCATCCCAGACGCTTGGCCTCAGAAGACAAAAACGCAAGAACGGGCTTCCACAATTTCGCATCCTGAGTGGCCAAAACGGGCCCGTGACGGACATGGAGAAATGATCCCCTCCGCGCACGGATGAGGCATGCCTGAATCACACCGACAAGCACATCTTTTTTATAGATACCGTACCGCAAGACCGTCACTCCTGCACGCTTCTGCACTTCTCCCCATAACCAGCTTTGGAATAACGCCTGGGGGGACGAACGGAGCACAAACAATTCCCATGATGACCGGTCCTCAAAAACCTCAAAGCGGAGTGACATACCGCTATTGTACGTGAAAGCCGATCTCATCGCCAATTGTCGTTTCCTCACCGTGCCCGGGCATCAGCTTGGTTTGAGCAGGATACGACAATATCCTGCGCACGGAGGCAGCAAGCGTGAGGGGGCTCGCATATGAGTGATCCGTTCTGCCGACCGAACCGTCTGAAAATATCGTATCTCCCGTAAACAGCACGCCCGAATGTTTTTCATACAGGCAGATACTCCCGGGCGTATGGCCCGGTGTATGAACGACCGTAAGACGCACGGATCCTGCTGCTATAACCTCGCGGTTAGCAAGTTTCCGGCCGACAGACGGCGCGGGGTCGACATACGTAACCTGCAAAAAATGTTTGGCGGTCTCTTCCATCCGGTCCACAAGAAACGTATCAAGAGGATGAATGGCAAACGGGATGCCGAATCCCAGATTGAGCGCATATGCTCCCATAATATGGTCGAAATGTCCGTGAGTAGCGACGACAAGGACCGGCCTGATATGCAATTTGAGGAGCGTATCGCTTATATATTCCGGATCATCGCCGGGATCGATAATAATCCCCTCATGCGTATCGGGATCGGAGACGATGTAGCAATTGGCTGCCATCTGTCCCACGGCCAGTGTAGTAATAACAGGTTTCTTCATGATAGAAGGATGTGTGATACAGGCAGAGATTAATCGGCAAAAATCTGTGTAAACATAAATCCGTATATCCCGCCGTCAACAATACCGATTCCTATCCGGTGAAACCGCGGTTCCAATATATTTTTCCGGTGGCCTTCGCTTGCCATAAGTCCCTGATGTGCGCTCGCTACATCGGGCGCATAGGCGAGATTTTCCCCGACAAATGTAAATGGTACATTCGCGTCATTCATCCTATCGGCCGCGTTCTTTCCTGCAGGGTCATAATGTGAAAAATACCGCTGCTCAAACATGTCCGTGCTTTTACCGCGGGCGACGGCTGTTATGGCTACATCCATACGGAGCTCGGGGATATTTAAACGGACCCTCTCCTTGTTAACCAGGGCTACCATCTCTTTTTCCAGATCTTCACGGACGGTAAATTTGGATTTTTTCTGTGGGATATCCAGAGGGATCCGTTCGTTTGAGCCGGGTTCCACCGTCAGAAACTTAAGCGCCTCCCGGCTGATTTCTTCAAGTGAAGATTCCATATTTCCTCCGTACCGGTCAGACATGACGACCAGCCTGCTTCCGATGACGGATTGCCGTATATCCTGCTTGATGGAACCCCGAAGCGGCAACGACAGGGCAAGAAGCAGGAAAAACGCGATAACAAGCAATGCGTTACCGGAAGAAAGCAAACTCCCCAACCAATGATTTGCCTTTGACGAACTGAGTTTCTCCGGCAGGCGGTCCACCGCATGCAAAAGCAGCGATTCAATCAGGATCTGCGACACGAAGGCAACTGCTATATACCCCAACACATTTGTCCATGAAGCAGGCGCGCCGAATTTTTCCGTAAAAAAGTTTCCGACAGGAGTGTGAAACCGGATAGCCAACCACAGCGATATGAGGAACGACCCCATGTTGGCAAGCAATGAAGTAAACCCGCGCTGCCAGCCGTCATATACCGCATAGCAGATAACAGCGATAATGACCCAGTCCACCCAGTTCGGCATATACATTATGTTACACCCAATAATGAAATGATGCGTTCTGCATCGCGGGAAGGAATCAGCGTCGGAAGATTGATAATCGTTTTGGCAGCCTGTTCTGCTTGCGGACAACTACCCGGCACATATCCGACGGCGCGAAAATCCGTACCCATAGGATCGATAACATTGTGATACCAATTTCCCAACAGAATACCGCGTTTTCTGGCATCCGCCAGTATGCGTTCCGGTTCAGGCAGCAAAACCGGATACCGCAATAACGACGCCCCCGGTATTTCCGGCGGCAATACCGCTTCCGGACGTGAAAGCCGCTCCGTATACATATTGGAAATTTTTTGCCGCTGCTTCACATACCGGTCCAGTTTATTGAGCTGACCCAAAAGCAACACTGCCAAGGCATTGGGGTATTTCGCGGGAAAATCAGCCGGACGTTTACCCAGCTTCTCCTCCCGATACACCGGAACGGAAAGTGCATGTAATTTCTGCAGCAGGACAAGCAGCACTCTCCCTATCCCGGATCCATACAACGGGATAATGACGGAAAACGCGATCGGGTGGAATACCTGCTGCAATGTCCAGCTCCCGCGCGGAAACCGGAGCGATGCATGGTACCGCCTCAGATGCGCAAACGCCGGCTCGTGTGATGCATGAATCACCGCTGCCCCGCCCCACACACTGGAAACCGCCTTGTCCCGGCCAAAACTGAAAAACGCCGCGTCACCGAGCGTTCCCAGCTTTTTCCCCTGATATTTTCCGCCTAAGGCATGGGCGCAATCCTCGATAAGCAGAATGTTGTGTTTTTTTGCAAGTACCTGCAACCCATGCATGTCAGCCGGAATACCGAATGTATGTTGGGCAATGATCGCTTTTGTTTTCCGGGTTATCTTTTTTTCTACATCAACCACATCCAGATTGTATGACGCATCGATATCCGCATACACGGGAGTCGCCTTAGACCACAGAACGCTGTTGGGTACGGCAACGCAGGTAAATGCCTGGACGATGACCTCGTCTCCCTTTCCGATATCAAATGCCTGCAGAATAGCGAGTAATGCGCTGCGTCCGCTGTTAAACAATGCCACATGAGAACAGTTAAAGTAATTCCGGAACCACTGCTGTACCTTATGGAGATCGGTATTCTGAAACCATTTCCACGGAGAAACGGCTACCGACAGCGCGCGCCATACATCATCCGCTTCCGTATTCGGGGAAAGAGACGCCGATATAACACGCCGTAAATATATATGCATATGGCTTATACCAGAATATTCAGGGTATGTTCCGTATCTTTTCCCTTAAAAAGCACGGTATCGCCTTTCCTGATGTGGCCGCGTATATAGGCAGCCGCCTGAACCGGACTGACAACCAGCACCGGCACGTCGCGGGATACACGCCGCACCCCGCGCTCAAATGCTGCTTTATAACTGTCGTTGGTAAGGAGTATCGCATCACATGCCGCCCCTGCAAGCGCTCCCACCTCCTCGTGAGAACGTTCCGCATACGTTCCCAACTCTATCATCGGTTGGAATACGAGTATTTTTTTGCCCTTTTGTCCCTGCAAAAATGCGATGGCGGCCCGTGCCGCATCCGGATTGTTATTAAACGTGTCGTCGACAAAAACCGCGCCCTGTATACCGGAAATTATCTCCATCACCTTATGTGCCGCCTGTATCTTAGAAGCGGCCGCGCACGCCTTTTCCAGCGTGAGACCTCCTGCAACGGAGGCGGCAATAGCTGCCAGTATATTTCCGGCCTGATGGACACCGACGACAGGCGAAGAAACGTGCTCTGTCGTTTTACCCGATGTACAGTCGAATTCCACTCCGTGTATATCCGTGCGTATTTTCGAAGCACGAAACAGATGATCTCCTGCTATTCCTTTATATGCCCGCAAGGAGCCGCGTGTGGTCCAGCCCCAAAGCTGACATCCGTCGCGGATTGCCCATGTACCCATTGTCCGCGTTTTCTCATCATCAAGATTCACAATGGCAATCCTTCGCCCGACCAGCCCCTGAATCAGTTCATATTTTGCCTGCATCGTAACTTCGATGGATCCGAACAAATCCTGATGCTGCGGATTGATCGCCGTAAGCACACCGATTTCCGGTTTTACCATGGTTGCCATGTACCTGATCTCTCCCCGCTTGTATGCACCCATTTCCACGATAAACGCCCGGTGCGCGGACGAAAGCGAGCGGAGTATTGTTTCGGCAATCCCGATAGGTGAATTTTTGCTCGCTTCGGTTTTGAGCGTCTCTACTGAACCGGAAAGTATCGATGCCAGGTATTCTTTCACGGATGTTTTTCCGTAACTTCCCGTGATTCCGATAACGGTCATCGGTGCATGATGCGAAAGCGCACGGACTGCACGGTTGATGATGCTCATATGATATATCCAGGTAGGCAGTGTCATTCCCAACACGACGAGCGCGCTAAAGGGGAACAACAACACGTCTGCAATCGTAAGTCCGATAATGGCAGGATACGGCACGCGTATTGCCAGCCAGATGGTAAACAGAACCAATAAGACGCCGAGCACAATCACTTTCGGAGAAACAGGCGGCAGATGCCAATGCCGAATGCGATGCACATACGTGATTCCCAGTACACACAATCCGGCGGAAAACAAAATCTCCGTAACCGGCTTATACGGCAGCACAAACCATGCGAAAGCCGCAATTGCCAGCATAATCCGGGTGCGGCCCATGACAACAGTATCCCCCTGTTTGGTCCGAAGATGTATCATCATCCGGTCCCAACGGTATTCTTTACGCCACCACAAAAACAACAGGCCGGAAACCGTGTATCCGAAACGGATCATGAACCCTAAAATCCCAAGCAGTGATGCAATTTCCATATTATCGGTGCAAAAAATCTTCTATATAAGACGTAAATATTTTCGGATGCTTAAACGGAACGCCGTGATCTTCTTCCGGTATTACTTTCAATACTGCCGTGGTTATGGATTCCTGCATACGCCGCGCGATGGCAACCGGCACAATGACATCAAATTCTCCCCACACGAGCAAACAGGGAATTTTTATTGTGGCCATGGCGGACGTGAGATCATCCTGTACGACATATTTAAACGTCTGGCCCATCGTGCCTTCGGCACGGATAAACTCGCGCGCCCCGGCCAGATAGTACAAAAACCGCCGTGCCCGGTCCGCCATAAGATTGAGCATCGGAAGTGCGAATAACATGCCGCCGATTTTAGAAACGACGAGAAAAAACATCAGCTTTTTTGTCGGCACCGGACTGAATCCCGGGGTACCCGTCAGAATAAGTGCGCGGACATCATCCGGATACAGCTGGGAGAATTTCAACGCAACTCTGCCGCCGAACGAATGCCCGATGATGACGGGGGTATGGATATGGTTTTTTTCAACATAAGACTTTAAAAATTCCGCATAATCCACCACATGCCAGGGTTTGGCCGGCGGCGGTTCGGCACCAAAACCCGGCAAATCCGGCGCAAATACGCGATGACCGGATTTCATGAGCAGCTCGGACAGCGCGGCAAACCGCTTACCCGATAAATTCCACCCGTGCAGGATAATAATATCGTCTGATTTCATAAGACTTTACGGGGATTACAGCTTGGCCTTATACTTGTGCCGGTCCGCCCCGATTTTTTTGGTATTAGTGGTAACGGTATACCCGCGCGAGGCCACACAAAAGGAATTTGCAGGTATATCGGCGTCCAGGATGACGCCTGATCCGATAAACGAGTTGGTTCCGATTTTGACTCCCGGCATGATACTTGCGTTTCCTCCGATTCTGACATCACGCGCAATCATGGCACCCAATTTGGTCCGCTGCGTGTTATGGCGTGTATCTCCTATCATGGAATATATCTCTCCCTCATCCAGACGCAAATTTGCAAGTATCGCGCCCGACCCCATGCTTACATTTCCTTCCAATACGCTGTCTCCGATATAATTTGCGTGGAACCAGCACTGATCGCCGACATAACTCCTTGTAATGTCGGTATTAAATCCCGTAACACAGTTAGCGCCTATATAACTGTCTCTGATGATATTGTTATTTCCGATGACCGTATTGTCACCGATGTACACGGGACCCACGATTTTCGTATTTTCGAATATCCGGACATTGTTGCCGATATACACGGGTCCTTCCAGACTGACGTTATTTTTGATGTCCACGTGTTTCCCCCGTCCCGGCTGCAATTCATGCGCCAGTACATATGACATGACGTCGAGTATATGCCAGGGATATTTCAGCGACACAAACCTACCTTCATGCGGAATCAGGGTAAACCTGTGTTCTGCCATAAGTCTCGAGAGCGCCTGCTCATATATGTCGTCGGATTTCGAGTCAGATGATGCGATAGCAGAAAGCAGCAAATCGGCATTTTCTATGTACTGACCGCCGAAATACACGTACTCGCTCGGGGTTTTCCCTGCTCCCGGTTTTTCGCGGATTCCTATCGGGCGGTCTTCGCGGAACACGATGTATCCTCCCGGAAAATATGAGGTGGATTTCCATGCCGTCAATACTCCCATGACGTCAGGACGTGCGGCTTTCAGCATAGCCGTAAGAAGACCCGGATCCGCAATGTCATCTGCGATAACGATGACGATACTTCTGCCCGCAATTTCGTGACCTGCTGCAACGACTGCTCCTGCCATGCCGGTGGGCTTTTCCTGGACGACAACGCGGTGCGGAACCGGAAGAGTCACATGCTCAAAATATTCACGGTTCCCGGGGCTTGTTACGATGACACACGAGGTGATCTGCGGCGGAAATTCTTTCGGAATTGCAAAGTCAAACATGGTTTTATCCAGAAAAGGAAACAGATTTTTGTCCGTCACAAACGGCCGGAACCGCTTGCCTTCTCCTGCAGCTAAAATTACCATGACGACATCTTTTTTCATGCTGTCTGCTCCTTCTTCCGCCGGATTGTCGCGCCGACTTCAGTCAGCCGCTCTTCTAAATTTTCATACCCGCGGTCAATAAGCTCGACGTTATGCAGATAACTCTCCCCTGTTGCGGTCAACGCCGCGAGCACCAACGATGCTCCTGCCCTGATATCATCGACCGACAATACGGCATCATGCAGCTTCGTGGGTCCCGTAATCCGGATCCCCTGATGATATTCTTCCTTGCGGTCCTCCCAATTGAAGTTGTAAAACGCCGGCGGGTTGGTAACCTGCGGATCATAAAATTCTATGGCTGCTCCCATTTTTTTGAGCTCCGACACATACGAAAATCTGCTTTCGAATACGGTCTCGTGAATCGTGGAAACACCCTGCGCCTGTGTCATAAATACTGCCCACGGCGCCTGCCAGTCCGTCATAAATCCGGGATGCGGAAGGGTCACGATATCGGTTTTCTGTACCTGTTTGCCGAGACTGTACCGGGTATGCGTTTCATCCAGTACTTCATACGCACCTCCTGCACGCGTAAACACCTCCAGGAATGACCCCAGATATTTGAGTTGAGATCCGCTCACGGTAAGATTGCCGCCGGTAATTGCGGCCGCTATCGCGAACGTCACTTCTTCATTCCGGTCAGGCATGATCGTATATTCCACGCCGTGAAGTGCAGCGACTCCGGTAATTTCGATTGTCCGCGGGTTTACACGCCGGATATCGGCTCCCATAAGATTTAAGCACGTAATCAGATCATCAACTTCTATCTCTTCCGCGGCATTTTCGATAACCGTTTTGCCGTCCGCTAACACGGCTGCCAAAAGTATCGTCTCTGTTCCGGTATGGGTATTTTTGGGAAAATGCACGGTGGCACCATGAAGCTTAGAAGCACTTGCATGGAAAAATCCGTCCTCGGAATTATAGTCTATCGAAGCGCCCATATCCTTAAGGCCCTCTATATGCCTATCTATCGGGCGAGCGCCAAGCCGGCATCCTCCCGGATTCGGAACCGTCGCGCTGCCATAACGCGCGAGTAACGGCCCCAATACCATCGACGACGTACGGAGCCGCGCGCCGATATCCAGCGGCACTAACGGGTGTTTGGCCATCGTACCGTTTTTGATTCTGAGATCGTGCGCCGTAAATTGTGCACGTACCCCGAGGCTTTTTAATACGTCGATAAGCGAAAACACATCTTTAAGATGCGGCACGTTATGAATCACTATTTCCTCGTCGGTAAGAAGCGACGCGATAAGTATTTTCAGGGCGACATTTTTTGCCCCTCCGACCGGAATTTCTCCGGAAAGCGGCGTACCCCCTTTAATGATAAATGTATCCATACCAGGTAGTGAAATTTCGACCATTGCGTTTTACGCTGGCGAAAATTCAATCTCTTTATTTTATAATGTTTTGCTATGTTCCAGGTAATCTACTTGACGCGCAATGAACAAAAGCGTGTCGAAATTCTACTACCTGGCATAGTTAAAATTCTCCTACCCGCACGATCTCTTCTTCCAGCTCTACGCCGAATTTTTCATGAACTGCTTTCCTTGCTTTTTCAATTAATTCTACCACGTCGGCGGCTTTTGCATTTTTGAGGTTGATGATGAAGTTGGCATGTTTTTCGGATATCTGCGCATCTCCGATCCTATCCCCTTTAAGCCCCGCGTTGTCGACCAAAAATCCGGCGGATGTCGAAAGATTCGGCGTAGAAGCGGTGAGCGCTGCAGCTTTTGAAATATTTTTAAATGTACATCCTGCGGAAAGAACTCCCTGCGGCTGTGTTTCCCTGCGGTACGATATGCTGGAATTTGCCGTCTCCCACAGCTGGTCTTTCGCTTTTTGCATGAGTGCAAATGTGACCGAAATAACGATATCTCCGGTTTTTTGGAGCGCGCTGTAATCGTACGCAAAATGAAAATAGTCGCGGGATACCTGACGCACCTCACCTGTGGAGGTGACAATCGTGGCCTGATACACGACATCTCCGACATACCCTTCGGGTTTCGTCCATTTCGAGTTCATAAACACTGCTCCCCCGACACTTCCCGGAAGTCCCAGCTGCATTTCTATGCCGGAGAGTCCTTCTTCTATCGTAAAGCGCACGAATTTATTCATGGGAACACCCGCATCTACCTCGACAAAGACCGTCCGTGTGGTACTGCCGGATTCCATGGTTCCCTTAACACCCCGTATGGAAATACCCTGCGAAGAATTCCGTATGACAAACGCACGGATTCCCTTATCACCGATCAGCACATTGGTTCCGCCGCCCAAAACAAAAACCGGCAGGTTGGCTTTCCGCCCCAACGATACTGCCGTCACGAATTCATCGCGGGTTTTCGCGTCAAAAAAGTAATCCGCGGGTCCGCCGATTTTAAACGTCGTGTACCGGGCCAACGGCTCGTGTTCCTTAAACCGCTCGCCGAATGCTTTTTTCAGTTCATTGATATGTGGTTCCATATGTATATTACTCGGTGCTTGAAACATGCTTCACAACATCCCTTTCCCAATTATAAATATCTCCCGCTCCCATAAATATCACGACGTCCCCGGTCGACAGATGCGCGGCAAGTGTTTGGGAAACTGCAGCACTGTCTTTTGCATACAGAACGTGTTTATGATGATTCGACACTTCGGTAACCAGCGTCATACCGTTCACACCGAGCGTTTCGTGTTCGCGGGCAGACGCATATATATCCGTAAGTATGACGGTATCCGCGTCGGTAAAGCACGTGCCAAACTCGGAAAGCAATGTTTTTGTACGCGAATACGTATGCGGCTGAAACACGGCGACGATGCGCTGTTTCGGAAACCAGGTGCGGGCCGCCTTAAGCGTGGCGGCAATCTCCGCCGGGTGATGCGCATAATCGTCATAAAACGTATTACCTGATTCGGTCGCAATCAGCTCAAACCGCCGCTTCGTTCCCGTAAAGTGCAGTAGTCCTTCGCGGAGCGCTTCCCATGAAGCGCCCGCCGTATGGGCCGCTATCATGGCGGCGACGGCGTTGGCGACATTGTGCATACCGGGAACTTTGATCGCAAACTCACCCAATAAAACACCGCGCTCCTCCAGGGTAAAAAACATCCGTCCGTCTCCGACGCCGACATGACTGATATGGAAATCGGCCGCAGGTGAAAATCCGTAGGTGATAACCGCTCCGGAAGATGCAAGCACCCGGCTGTTCAGGTCATCGCTGTTTATGATAACCAGCCTGCTTTTTTTCTGAAGTGCGAGGAATGCACTTTGGACTGCAGCGAGACTCAGATATGCATCGGGATGATCATAATCGACATTGGTAACGACCAGAATGTCCGGCGTCAGCCAGAGGAACCGGGGAGTAGGATCGTGCGTCGGATCGGTTACATATTCGTCCCCCTCGGCGACAAACCATTCCCCGTCGCCCTTTTTTCCTGCGGCTCCCAATCCCGGTATGGATCCGCACCCGATCGCAAAACTCGGATGATACTGCGCGTATGAAAGCAGCACGGCAATCATGGCGCTTGTCGTCGTTTTCCCGTGACTTCCGCTTACTACAATCTGACGCGTATCTTTCATAATACTTCCGAGCGCCTCACCGTGCGGCATAACCGGAATTCCCATTGAAACTGCCTGCCGGACCTCCGGATTATCGCGTCCTCCGTGCGCTCCGGTATAATAGACGGCATCGGGAGTATCCTTACCCTGCAGCCTGGATGCATCAAACCCGGAATATACGGTAATACCTTTTATACGCAGTTCTTCCTGCGTCGGAAAATCTTCCGGCACGTCGGAACCGGTTACCCGCACGCCTGATTGCGCCAGGTAAACAGCAAGGGAGGCCATGGCCACGCCTTTAATTCCTACCAGGTGCACATGTTTTTTTATCCGCGCATGTTCTTTCATAGTCGTATTATGACACTAATCCGATAACGCCGATTATTTCGCCGAATGTTTCCCTGCTGTCCTTACGAAACGAATAAAACGCATCAATCTGGCAGGACGTACAGACAATGGGCGCATCTATATGCACCGGTACAATACCGGCATCCAGCAGCTCGAACCTGTTTGCCTGCCCGATATCCAGGTGCCACTCTCCGTTTTCTTTTCCTGCAACGGGAGGCGTTGCATGAAACGCCGCGAGAAATTGCTGCGCCCGATCTTCGGGAACCGTATAGCAGCACAAGCCGATATGGGGGCCTATCGAAACCAGAATATTGCTGGGTGTTGCCCCCGACTCAGTCATGCGGGCGACTGTATTTGTTGCTATGTGTGCCAGGGTGCCTTTCCAGCCGGCGTGAACGGCTGCTACTACCCGCGCCACGGGATCAAAAAATAACATCGGCACACAGTCAGCTACATGAACTTCCAACAGGATATTATCGGTGCTACTTACCAATCCGTCCGCCAGAGGGACAATACCCGTTGTCGCGCTGTCAACAATTGACACCGCATTTCCGTGAACCTGGGCCGCATGGAGCAACGGCAATGCCCGGTCCGTCAGATTCCGTACAATCGTGTCCGTATTGGTCTTTATTCTTGCGTCCCCCAGCGCGCGTGTGGAATATCCGTGCACGACACCGGGAAGCGTAAGCAGCGAAGAATACCGTATGCCGTTTTTCTGTGTCATCATGATAGATACCTAAAAACCGTCCCCTGTCTTATGTACGCCGTTTCAGCAATTTCTTTATTTCTTCCTGGTCGCTCCAGGGGTATTCTTTTGTGCCTCTGCACAGGCTTTTTTCGTGTCCTTTACCGGTTGCTATCAGGATATCGCCGGGACGGGCCTGCGAGAGTGCAAATACGAGCGCATCCTTGCGATTCGGAAATCTGTGCACCTCTTTATCCGCCGGTATCCCAGAAGAAATTTCGTCCATAATCGTTTCGACGTTTTCCGTCCGGTAATCCTCTTCCGTCAACACGATCACGTCGCTGTAGGTTGCCGACGCTTTCCCCATAAGCGGGCGTTTGGTTACATCCCGTAATCCTGCGCTGCCGAATACGTGAATAACCCGTTTTTTGGTCATGGCACGCACGGTAGAGAGAGCACTCACCAGCGCATTGGGCGTATGCGCAAAATCCACAATCACGCGGAACGGTTTTTCCGAAATGACTTCCATTCTGCCGGTCACGCCGGGAAACTGCGCTAATGCAGCTGCTGCAACTTTGTGGTTGATACCCAACACGTCGGCGACAGCCAGCGCGGCAAGAACGTTATAACGGTTAAATTCACCGGGAAGCTTTGTCCGGAACGGGAATGTTTTGGGATTGACCATACTGTCCCGGCGTATGCCGTAGGTGACATATCTCTTCTTCTTGAGCATCGGCATGCTGGCCATATACGTATTTGCTTCGTCTCGGTTGATCACGGCAACTTTACTTTGTGCAAGGAGCGTAAGTTTCGTCCGCAGATAATTTTCATACGTCCCGTGCCAGTCCAGGTGTTCGTGCGTAACATTCGTAATCACCGAGACATCGAAACGGACGCCGAGCACGCGGTGCTGCGACAGCGCGTGGCTCGTGACTTCAAGTACCATATGCGTATCACCGTGATTTACCGCCTCCCGAAGATACTTTTGTACCCACCATGCGGACGGGGTGGTCACATGGAAACCGGTATCGTAGTCCCTTCCGGCAATCGTGGCGTGTACGGAGGTGATTTTGGACGCTTTATACCCGGCACTCTTTAAAATTTCGTATATGAGCGTGGTTGTGGTTGTTTTGCCGTCCGTTCCGGTCACCCCGATCACGGTAAGTTTGCGGCTCGGAAATCCGAACCAGCAATTGGCTACGATTGCCACCACCAGATGATAGAGCCCTTTGAGGCTTCGGAGCATGTGCCTATTATACCTAAAATACACACCCAAGAGCAAAACCGCCGGCTTTGTCCCAAAGGGGTAAGCGCTTTTGAGAATGCCATGATCTATCATCCGTCCGCTGAAGGGAAAATCGTTGGGAAAAAACCGTAGGTTTTGTCCCAAAGAGGTAAGAGCTCTATGCTATTGAGGTGGAATCCCCCAGTAGGTAAACAGGTCGCGGGCTATCGTAAAAAAGAGCGGGGCTGCTGTTTCCGACCCCCACTGTGAGGAAGATGGCTCCCGAAGGGTCACCAACATGACAAACCGCGGCTTGTCAGCAGGCGCAAAACCGACAAATGAAGCGATCGTTTTCTTATCGTCATAATGCCCTGCCACCGGAATCTGGGCGGTACCGGTTTTCCCCGCCACCCGGTATCCTTTGGGTTTTGCCCATTTAGCCTCCCCGTTATCGACAGCCGACACCATCATTTCGGTAACTATTCGGGCGGTTTCAGCACTCACTACCTGAGCAGACACTTTCGGTAGTACCGCTATGGTTTTGCCTTTGGATTCGCGGATTTCCTTCACCATATGCGGCTCCATCATGCGGCCGCCGTTTGCCAGTGCCGCAATCGCCCTGACCATCTGAATCGGCGTCACGGCGATACCCTGTCCGAACGAGGCGGTGTATTCATCGACCTCTGCCCAATCTTTGTCTGCCCGAAGTTCCGGTGAGGATTCGTCTTCCAGGTCGATATTGGTCATTTTGCCGAATCCGAAGCGCCGTATGGCAGACAGCAGCTTCTCTTTCCCCAGCTTTTGCGCGATAAATACCATACCGACGTTCGAGGAATTCTCCAATACCTGCGTCATGGTAATCTTGCCGTGATATTGGTTATTCCATGTCCTGATGACATATGGACCTATCTGTACCGGCCCTGACTCGTCCATTGTGGTATCGGGAGTTATGAGCTTTTCGTTAATGGCTGCTGCCATAATCAGCGCTTTGAATGTACTTCCGGGCTCAAACGCACTCCCGACGACGGGATTTTTATAGAGGGACTTATCAAACTCCGAAAATTGTCTCGGATCATAGTTCGGGAACGACGCCATGGCTAGTATTCCCCCGGTTTCGGGATTCATCACTACTACGGACCCTTCTTTGGCTCCATACCGCTCAATTCCCTCTTTCAGTTTCCGCTCCACTATCTGCTGCACTACCTTATCGGCGTGCAATATAAGCGTCCGTCCGTCTTCCGGCGGGAGCCGTTCTTCGGAGCCGATAAGAATCGGCGCGCCGTGCGCATCTTTCTCGAGTCTCATCATGCCGTCTATCCCCCGGAGCTGCCGGTCATAGTACCCTTCCAATCCGAAATACCCCTGATCAACGCCGTTTACGTCGCTGCCGACAAACCCCAGCAAATGTGCGGCGGTAGACGCTTCGGGATAAAACCGCTTCGGCTCTTTTTCAAACCCGAGCCCCAAAATATTCTGTGTACGCAGTGTCTGCACTTTGGTAAGTTCCACTTTGTGAGCCAGAGGCACCCAGACGAGATTCGGCTGCGCTAATTTAGCCGCCACTTCCCCGGGATCCAGGGCAAGTTCTCCTGCCACGATTTTAGAAAATTGCGGAATATCTTTGATGTTGCGGGGTTCTCCGTATACCAGATAGGAAGGCTGATTGACGACCAAGGGGTTGTTTCCGAAGTCCATGATTTCCCCTCTGGCGGCCGGCACGGTAAGCTGAACAAAATGCTGGCGGGAGGCTTCTTTCCCCAGACGGTCAGCGGAAAATATCTGCCAATAGATGAGGCGGAGTATCAATGCGGCAAACCCTATGACAAAAGCACCAAAGAGTACGGAGGAACGCTGTGGAGTGGCCATGAATGTATCCTACCATGTTTCCGCGTCCGTAAGACCGGAATTACTCGAGAGGTAACTTGACCGGAACATCTGCCCGGTTTAAAGCCACCGGAACCTCTAAACTGAGACTGATAATCTGCTTTGCTGTCGGATCGACAAACCCCTGAGCCTGCGCACGCTCGCGGATAACCAACAGCGATGAAGCGGATGCCACTTCGGTCGAAAGCGCTTCTCTCGTATCCGCCTCTATGCGGACCTGCTGATCTAGTTTTCCTAACCGTTTTCCGAGTGCGGCTAATTCATTGGATACGACGACCTGGAGAACGACTAATGTGATTGCGGCAACCGGAAGAAGAAATCCTATGATACGAACGATTTGTTTCATACTGCTTTTTTTACCGCGACGCGCATTTTTGCGCTTCTGCTCCGTTTGTTTTCGTCTATCTCACCCTCACTCGGACGCACGGGATGCTTGGAAACACTCTCCCATATGTCCTGACGCATATACTGTTTTACGATCCTGTCTTCCAGCGAATGGAAGCTGATCACTACCAACTTGCCTTCCGGCTTTAACACGTTATATGCGCCTTTGAGTCCGTCCCGTAAACTTCCCAGCTCATCGTTTACCGCTATCCGGAGCCCCTGAAAAACCCGGGACAATACTCCGTATCGTGTGCGTTCGTTCGGTGCGACTGTTTTTACGGCTTCAATCAAATCCCTCACCGTAACAATCGGTTTCACCGCACGCGCGCGGCAAACAGCGTCAGAAAGCTTCCGAGCCAACTGTTCTTCGCCATACGTGCTAAAAATGTCATACAATTCCTCCGAGCCTTTACGGTTTACCAATTGGGCAGCAGTGTCTCCTCCGGACTGATCAAGTCTCATATCCAGCGGAGCATCGGTAAACCGGTAACTGAATCCCCGTTCGGGTGTATCTAACTGCATACTCGATACGCCCAAATCAAACAAAATCCCGCTTACGTTTATAAATTTCTGTTCCCGTGCTATCGTCTCTATGTTCCGGAAATTTCCGTGTACTAATTTCCAGGCTCCCTTTGAAACAAGTGTATTTCCCTCTCTTTCCAGTCGGTCCCTGGCAATATCAAGTGCGTTCTCATCCTGGTCAATGCCGAGCAATACGCCGCCCCGTTTCACTATTTCCAATCCGTGTCCGCCTGCTCCCGTGGTCGCATCGATATACGTATTTCCCTGCGTTACGTTCAGTGCGTCGATTGCTTCCTGTATCAACACCGGCGTGTGGGGGTTTCCGTTCATACAGCCTCCAGTTTTGCAGCGTATTGTGTCCACCGCGCCGAGTCCCAAATCTCAAAATGGTCTCCTGCTCCGATAACCTTGACTTCGCGGGCGATCAGACCGTGTTCTTTAAGCTGTGCGGGCAGTAAAATACGGCCAAGTTTGTCTATGTCGACTTTTTGCGCTCCAGCAAAGAGGTAACGGCGGACCTGTCGTCCTTTTTCATCGGTTACCGGTGTGTCAAGGTGCTTTCCCGCTTCCCGTTCCCAACTCTCTTTATCAAATCCGAAAATACATCCCTCATATCCCCTGGCAAGTACTAATTCCGTTCCCGTGATCTCTTGCCGAATCTTTCGTGGGAGCGTTACGCGGGCCCGATCGTCTAAACTATGGTCGTATTCCCCTAGGAACAAGTTCATGGCTCTAATCTACCACTTCTTCCCACTAATATCCATAGTTACCCATTTTTCACGCCATGTCAAGTGGTCATTTCACGGGACGAATCTCTCAATTTATGTTGACAATGCAGCCTTTTCTCATATAATTCACACTGATATGGCGACAAAAGTCGAAACCCAGCAGCAAGCCGCCTTTGCTACACGGCTTCCGGACAACCGCCGGTATATTTACTTTGAAGAACCCCCGGAATTATGGATCGGAGAAACGAAAGTTGAAAATCATGCCGCTATTCTTTCAGCCAGCGGCAGAGAGAGAACTCATATACGGGCGATAGGATTTGCTGATCAGCTTTCGGATATGCAGGAAGTAAGCTTTGACCGGCATGGTTCATCAAACCTACAAATACCCGGTGGTGATGCAGAAGCATGCGTGCAATTTGCCCGGTCCCTCCCTTCAAAAGGGCGGCGCATCCGTTTTACCGTAAGTTCCAGCACGCTTTAAAGGTCAAACTCTTTGGAGAACTGGCTCTTTTTACCTGAAGTATCCGTGAATTCGAGAGCCACTGACACTTTCGCAACGCCCAAATCCGGTTTACAGACATTGCGCGAACACGTGCCCATATATACTTCACGGTCAAATCCGTCCTGACCTGCGACTTCGATCGGCTTGGACCCTGAGTTGACCCCTTTGATAAGCCCCTGGCTGTCATACGTCAGTTCATACCCTACAGAGGTATATTTTGACGCAAGGTTATTCACTTTAAGAATGACTGTATTAGGACTTGCCTTGCTCAACGTCAGACTCACGGCTATCGAGGCGTCTGCCTGGGGAATAAGTTCGGTTACCTCTTCTTCCTTGACCGGTGTAGGCGAACTCGCGGGAGCCAGCACACGGTATACCACGAATCCCGTGATAGCCACTAATACTGCCAACCCTCCGTACAATAGTTTCATTTTATTATCAGTCGATGTTGCAGGTTTCATACAGATCCTCCTTTATATAAGTTTTTTCTGAAAATATGCTGTAAGTTCGCGTATGGGTATCCGCTCCTGTTTGGTGGTATCGCGGTCGCGGACCGTAACTGCACCGTCTTCAAGCGTAGCATAATCGACCGTCACGCACCAGGGAGTCCCGATCTCATCCTGAGCCAGATACCGTTTTCCGATGTT